>Ga0302326_10000142_pt1 | contig 196921 bp, 165 predicted proteins | sample Palsa_T0_3_FD_202264 | JGI IMG/M metagenome (GOLD analysis project Ga0302326, IMG submission 202264) | Peat permafrost microbial communities from Stordalen Mire near Abisko, Sweden - Palsa_T0_3 | ecosystem: Environmental > Terrestrial > Soil > Palsa > Peat permafrost | place: Sweden: Abisko...
CGCTCCACTTGCATGTGTTAAGCACGCCGCCAGCGTTCGTCCTGAGCCAGGATCAAACTCTCCGTGAAGAACTTCACGAAAAGCTGTCATGGAGTTGCCGTTCGCCGCTTGCGCGGCGGACGGACGGCCCGGGACCTATACACGTGGCCCCGAGACCATGACGGGGTACTGCTCCTACTTGACTCTTTGTCCGCTCCCAGCCGCGCCGAAGCGCCGCTCGAAGCGGGTCGAACCTGGACGCACACCACGATCGATCTTCGATCGTCGGTGCGCATGCTGTTGAGTTTTCAAAGACCGTCGAGCCTCTTTGGGGAGGACTTCCCCGGAGAAGTCGATCCGGACCAGCGCCCGAGGGCACTTTGGGACCGGCGAAGCAGTATAGCGCGTTGGACGCCAATGTCGCGCCCACGTGCCGCGGCCCCTGGTGGCACCGCAAAGAGCATGGTGAGCCCCCCGCCGGACGGAAAGCCGTCCTACTCGACGACCAACCGCCGGAAGCGACGTTTGCCGACCCGCAGCACCTGCCGATCGGCGCGCTCGACGGGGGCGTCGTACTCGCGACTCGCGAGCGCCACCTCCCCGAGCGACACCGCGCCCTGGTCGATCAGGCGGCGGGCGTGAGCGCGCGAGAAGCCGAACTCATCGGCGATCACCGCGGGTAGGTGGACGACCCCGTCCTCGGGGGCGACGCGCGCCTCGGGCATCTCGCCGGGGGCGCGGCGGTGGACGAAGATGAGGTCGAACTCGGCCTCGGCGGCAGCCGCGGCCTCCTCGGAGTACAGCCAGGAGACGATCCCGCGGGCGAGCTCCCGCTTGGCGTCGCGCGGGGAGGCGCCCGCCGTCGGCTCGCGGCCGAGCAGCAGCCGGTTGTAGTCGCCCACGACCTCGTCGGGGATGCTCATCGTCTTGCCGTAGATCTCCGCGGGCGGCTCGGTGATGCCGATGTGGTTGCCCAGCGACTTGGACATCTTGCGCCGCCCTTCCACGCCGACGAGCAGCGGCATCGTGAGGATCGCCTGCGAGGGCTGGCCGTAGGCGCGCTGGATGTCGCGCCCCAGAAGCAGGTTGAACTTCTGGTCGGTGCCGCCCAGCTCCAGGTCGGAGCGGACCGCCACAGAGTCATACCCCTGCAGCAGCGGGTAGAGCAGCTCCAGCATCGAGATCGGCACGCGCGCGGAGTAGCGCTGGGCGAAGTCGTCGCGTTCGAGCAGTTGCGCCACGGTGGTGGTGCCCACCAGGCGCAGCAGCTCCGCCATCGGCATGTCCAGCCACTCGCCGTTGAAGCGCACCTCCAGGCGCGCCGGGTCGGGGTCGAGGATGCGCAGCGCCTGCTCGCGGAAGGTGGCGGCGTTGGCGGCAATCTGGAGCTCGGTCAGCATCGGCCGCAGCGCCGAGCGCCCGGAGGGGTCGCCCACGCGGGCGGTGTAGTCGCCGATGATCAGCACCACCAGGTGGCCGGCGTCCTGCAGCTCGCGCAGCTTACGCAGCACCACCGCGTGGCCGAGGTGGATGTCGGGAGCCGTGGGGTCGATCCCGAGCTTCACGCGCAGCGGCCGGCCGGCTCGCCGCGCCTCGGCGAGCTTGTCGGCAAGCGCGCCGTCGGGCAGCGAATCGACAGCATTTTGGGATAGGAGGGCGGCAAGCCGCCCGGGGGCGGGGCTCGTACCGCGCTCCGCAGCCGCCTCGCCGGCCGGCCCTGGGGCCGGCCGGGAAGGGCCGGCGGCCCCGGCCTGCTCTCCCGGGGGAGCGGCGGCGGGAGGCTCCTGGTTGGGGGGCGTCGGCATGGCGGGCCAATGCTAGACTCTCGCACCCGGTGGAGTCCGTCTCGCTGCCCGACCACGCCGCGCGGGCGCGACGCCTCGGTGGTTCGCGCACGACGCGCCTGAAGAAGCTGCGCTTCCTGCTGATCTTCCTGGCGCTCGCGCTGCTCGGCCTCATCTCCTTTGCCTTCGGCATGTTCATGGCCGTGGCGTCCGACCTGCCGCACCTTGAAGCCAAGTACCGCCAGGCCAATGCCCGCAACTCCGTGCTGCTCGACGACCGCGACACCCCGATCGGGGTGTTGAGCGAGCGCAACCAGATCCTCCTCACCCAGCAGCAGATCCCGCCGATCGTGCGCGAGGCGGTGATGTCGATCGAGGACAAGCGCTTCATGACCAACAGCGGCATCGACCTGCGCTCGCTGGCGCGGGCGTTCGTGGCCGACGTGCTCCACCAGGAAGCGGTGCAGGGCGCCTCCACGATCGAGCAGCAGTTCGTCAAGAACGCCCTCGAGCAGCAGTCCCATCGCACGGTCCTCGAGAAGCTCAAGGAGGCGGCGTTGGCGTTCTGGCTGGCGCATCACTGGTCGAAGCTGAAGATCCTCACCGAGTACCTCAACACGATCTACTTCGGCAACGGCGCCTACGGGATCGAGGCGGCCGCACAGACCTACTTCGGCCAGGAGCCCGCCCACCGCGACTGCGGATTGCCGAAATATCCGCTCTGCGTGCAGGAGCTCTCGCCGGCGGAGGCGGCGCTGCTGGCGGGGATCATCCAGTCGCCAACCGACTACAACCCCGTGACCGAGCAGGCGGCGGCGCGCGAGCGGCGCGATGTGGTGCTCGCACAGATGCACGAACAGGGGTATCTGACGCGCCGCCAGTACGAAGCGGCCACGGTCCAGCCGCTGCCCTCCCCGCAGGAAATCGCGCCCCCCAACCAGCCGCTGGTCGACGGGATCGACACCGGCTACTTCGACAGCTGGGTGGGGCCACAGGTGATCGCACGCTACGGCGCCGAGCGCGCCTACTACGGCGGCCTGCAGATCCACACCACACTCGACCTCGGCCTGCAACGCGAGGCAGAACAGGCGGTCGCGGGCTACCTGCCTGGCCCCGAAGGCCCCACGGCGTCGCTGGTGGCGATCGAAAACTCCACTGGCAAGGTGCGCGCGATGGTGGGCGGGCGCAGCTACGACGAAAGCCCCTTCAACCTCGCCACCGAGGGCGAGCGCCAGCCGGGCTCCTCGTTCAAGGCGTTCGACCTGGCAGCGGCGCTTGAGGACGGCATCTCGCCCGACTCCGTGTGGACCTCCAAGGAAAAGGAATTCATCGTGCCGGGCACCGACGGCCACGAAAAGTTTGTCGTGCACAACGACGAAGGCGCCTACGTGGGCGAGCGCACGCTGACCAACGCCCTCGCCTACTCCGACAACTCGGTGTTCGCGGAAGTCGGCCTGCGTGTCGGCACCCACCGCATCGCCGATCTCGCCCATCAGATGGGGATCACCACCCCGATCTCGACCAATCCGGCGATGACGATCGGGGGGTTGCACGTGGGCGTCACGCCGCTGGACATGGCCCACGCGTATGAGACGATCGCGCACAGCGGGCAGCGGGTCAGCGGCACGCTCGCCGAAACGGGAGCGCCGGTGGGCATCGAAAGCGTGGGCAGCGGTCCGCACGCACAGGTCGACCACACCGAGCTCCACCAGGTGCTGCCGCCGGAAGTGGCGAGCACCGAGACCGAAATGCTCGAGACGGTGCTCGAGTACGGCACCGCGCACGGCGCCGCGCTCGGCCAATTTGCGGCCGGCAAGACCGGCACCACCTCCAACTACGGCGACGCGTGGTTTGTGGGCTGGGACCACCGCTACACGGTCGCCGTGTGGGTGGGTTTCCCCAACGCGCTGGTGCCGATGACCACCGAGTACGACGGCGGCCCGGTGCTCGGGGGCACCTTCCCCGCGCTGATCTGGCACAACTTCATGTTCGGCGCGATGCAGGTCGAAAAAGAACGCGCCGAAGAAGAACGCGTCAAGCACACCAGCGCTTTGGCCCGGCACGCCGGCGGCGCGAGCGGCGCCGGGACGGTTGCCGAAGCGGGCGCCACCACAGCCACTGCCACCTCCCCCTCCTCCTCCCCCCCCTCTCCGCGGGAAGCGCCCGGCGCGGGAACCGGCGCCAAAGGCCACGCGAACGCCCCTGCCAGCCCCCCCACCCCTACGAGCACGCCGGCCGGCGGTGAAAGCGGCGAACAGGCGCCTTCCGGCAAAAGCCCCTCGGCGAGCACGCCCGCTCCCGCGCCACAGGCACCTGCCAGCCCGGCGCCCGCGACCGGCGGCGGGGGGGCGAATCCGGCGCCCGCACCCAAAACTGCCACGCCGCCGGCGAGCGGCGGCACGGAAGCACCCACGGGCGGCGCCAAACCCTGAGCCTGCCTACTCCGGCGAGTCCGAGCCCCACAGTGCAGCGCCACGCTTCGCGGCACCTATCGATCGCGGCCCCGGCGGCGGGCCCGGTCGCTCAGGGCCGCGGGCGCGAGACGTGCGGGTTGCCCGCCAGGCAGAAGCGCCACGGCAGATCGACCGCCTTGGTGATCCCTACGCGGGTGCCGCTGTGCACCTCGTGCGGCGTCTGCAGCCACGACTCGCGCGGCGGGCGGATCGTGATGGGCCCGCGCGTGAGGTCGCTGTCGTTGTGCAGCAGCCCAATCTCCAGCGCCACGGTGAGCTTGCCGGGGCCCGAGCAGAGATCCTCGCGGCGGTGCAGCCCGCGGCGCTCGCGCATCCGCCCCACCCCGCGCAGCGGTTCCAGCGCGCGGATCAGCACGGCAGCGCCCACGCCCTGCTCCTCGCAGACGGCGTTCAGCAGCGCGTGGATGCCGTAGGAACGGTATACGTAGGCGCGGCCGGGGCCGCCGAACAGCGTGCGGGTCCGCGGGGTGAGCCCTACATAGGCGTGACAGGCCGGCTCGTGCTCATGGTAGGCCTCGGTCTCGACGATCATGCCGGCGGCGGCGCGGTATTCGACGATGCAGCCGATCAGATCCCGCGCGACCTCCACCACCGGGCGCCGGTAGAACTCGACCGGCAGCGCGCCCGCTGCCGGTTGGCGGGGCGCACGGACAGCGAAGCCGGGGGCGGCGGGCGCTCCGGGCACGTCACTCCCAGGGGTCGTTCGACACTTCCGCGGGCGGGTGGTTGAGTACGCCGCGCGCGAGCGCGATCTGCTCCTGGAGCCGTCCCGAGGCGGTGCCGCCCTCGGAGATCTTGCTCTCCAGCCACGAGCTCTGCGTCAGCAGCGCCTGGTACTCCCCGCTGTGCTCGCCCAGCACCGGGCTGTGCGCGGCGAGCTCCTCGGACGTCAGCTCGGAGAGCCTCTTGCCTGCCTCCAACGTGGAGCGCACCAGCCCGGCGAGGATGCCGTGCGCCTGGCGGAAGGGCACCCCGTGGCGCACCAGCATGTCGGCGATGTCGGTCGCGCCGAGCAGCTCATCGGAGGCTGCCTCTGCCATCGGCTCGCGCTTGAAGCGCACCCCTTCGATCATCCCGCGCGCGGCGATCAGGGCGAGCTCCAGCGTGTCGGCCGTGTCGAACAGGTGCTCCTTGTCCTCCTGCAGATCCTTGTTGTAGGTGAGCGGCAGCGCGTGCAGCACCCCCTGCAGCGCGGTCAGGTGCCCAAGGATGCGGGGCGCCTTGGCGCGCAGCAGCTCGGCCGCATCGGGGTTCTTCTTCTGCGGCATGATCGAGCTGCCCGACGACCACGCGTCCGGCAATTCGCAGAAGCCGACCTCCGAGCTAGACCACGACACCAGCTCGGCGCCCAGGCGCGAGAGGTGGGTGGCGCACGTCGCGGCCGCGTACAGGTAGTCGAGCGCGAAGTCGCGGTTGGACACAGCGTCGATCGAGTTGGGCACGATGTCGTGGAAGTCGAGCTGGCGTGCGACCGAGCGGCGGTCGGTGTCGAAGTTGACGCCCGCCAGCGCACCGGCCCCCAGCGGCAGGCGCCCGGCCTGTTCGAGCGCGAAGGCGAAGCGTTGGCGGTCGCGCTCGAGCATCCAAAAATAAGCGAGCAAGTGGTGGCCGAGGTACACCGGCTGCGCGCGCTGGGAGTGGGTGTAGCCGGGCAGCGGCCAGTCCACGTGCTGCCCGGCGCGGGCCAGCAGCACGCCCATCAGCTCACTGACGGAGTCGTGGGCGGCGCGCGCCTGCGCGCGGACGAACATCGCCACGTCGGTTGCCACCTGGTCGTTGCGCGAGCGCGCCGTGTGCAGCTTGCCGCCCACCGGCCCGGCGAGCTCGGTGACGCGCCGCTCGATCGCCGTGTGGATGTCTTCGTCGGCGTCTTCGAAGGCGAACATCCCGAGCGCCAGCTCGGCCTCGGTCTCTTCGACTGCTTCGATCAGGTTGTTGCGGTCCTCGACCGAGATGATCCCGCGCTCGGCGAGCATCCAGATGTGGGCGCGCGACTGCTCGATGTCCTGTGGCCACAGGCGCCGGTCGAAGCGCAGCGAGGCGTTCAGGCGCCTGAAGTCGGGGTGCTGGGGCTCGCTGAAGCGGGACATGGGCGATGGGGCGATGCGGTTGCTGTGACAGTAGCGGAGATCGGCCGCGCCGGCCTTTCGCTTCCAGTTGCCCGAAGCGACCGAAGACGGGGGACGCTCGCATCGCCGCTTCGGCCGACGCCAGGAGACACGCGCCTCCGACCGAAGCAGGGAGACACTCGCCTTCGGCTCGCATCCCCCGCTCGGCCAGCATCCCCGTTTCGGCCAACCGGCCGGGACGCGAACGAGCGCGCGAGAAGGTAGATTGTATTGTCCATGATTTTAGATAGTCCCGATACTCTCAACCTCCACCATGGTGAAGGTCAACGTCGGACGGCAGACAGAAACGCCTCCTGCATCGAGCGAGCCAGCGCGCGATAATCGCGGTATGCCCGGAGTGCTCGAACAACCGCAGATTGCGTCCACCCCGGCGCTGCCACGAGGTCCGCACTCGCTCACGCGCGAGCAGGTCGCCACCAATCAGCGCGCGCGCTTGTTGGAGGGGATGATCGACGCGATCGGGGAGAAGGGCTATGCCGCGACGACCGTCTCGGACGTGATCCGACGCGCACGCGTCTCGCGCAAGGCCTTCTACGAGCACTTCGCCAACAAGGAGGAGTGCTTCCTGGAGACCTACGACTCGATCGCCGCGGTCGGCCAGCGCGGAGTCGCGAAGGTGTTCCGCCGCTCGCAGGGCCTGCCGGACGGTGCCCAGACGGCGCTCGCGGAGCTGATCGAGCTGGCGACCGCGCGCCCGGACGCGCTGCGCGTGCTGATGGTCGAGATCGGGGCGGCCGGCCCGGCGGGAATCGAGCGCCGTGAACAGCTGGTCGTTCGCTACGAAGACATCCTGCGCGAAAGCCTCGGGCTGACCGCGGGCCCGGGCGCGATCCCCAACCCGGTCCTGCGCGGCGTGCTCGGTGGCCTCCTGCACGTGATCTACGCCCACCTGCGCCGCGGCGAACGCAAACAGCTGCGCAAGCGCCTGCCCGACCTCGTCAACTGGGCCACCTCCTACTGGCCGGCGCCAGAGTCGATCATGACCCTCGTGGACCCCACGCCGCGGGAGCTGCACCTCGACCTGGCCGGCGACGGGGGTGGGCGGGCGCCTGGCTCGCTCTCGCTCGGTGCGGCCACCAGCCGCCGGCGCAGGCTGCCGCGCGGAGAGAACGGGATGCCGAGAAGCTTCGTCGTGCACAGCCAACGCGATCGGATCCTCGACGCCGTCACCAACCTGACGGCGCGGGGCGGCTACGCGGCGCTCACCGTGGAGGGGATCGCCGCCGATGCGTCGGTTTCGCTGCAGGCCTTCTACGAACACTTCGGCGACAAGGAGGACGCGTTCCTCGTCGCCTTCGAGATCGGCCAGGACAAAGCGCTCGCCCTGGTCGAGCGCGCCTACGACGCCCAGCACGACTGGCGCTACGGCGTGCGCGCCGGCCTATCGGCGCTGTTCGGCTTCTTCGCCGGCGAGCCGGCGTTCGCGCACATGGCGATGATCGACGTGCTGGCGGCCACCGAGCGCACGACGGCACGAGCCTTCAAGGGCGCCACTCCCTACGCGCAGATGTTGCACCCTCGCCCCGGGCACACCCCCGGCGGCCTGCGGATCCCCGAGGTCACCATCCAGGCGATCGGCGGCGGCCTGTTCGAGCTGATGCTCCACCACGCGCTGCAGCACCGTGTGCCCGAGCTACCGGTGATGGTGCCCCGAGCCACCTACTTCGCGCTGGCGCCGTTCATCGGGGCCGAGGCGGCTGGGGAAGTGGCCACGGGGGTTGGGGTATCGGGGGCGGCTGTGGTGGAGCCGGGGGCGGCCGCGGTGGAGCCCCAGCTGGGGGCTTTGTAGGCTCCACCCGAGCGAAACCGAATGGTCCGCGGATCCGATTAGATCCGACCTCGCAACATATTTCGGCGGGATGCGCTAGGCTTGCCAGCGGCGCATAGCCAGGGATGTGGTGGTGCGCCGGGCCTGGATGGCCCGGCGCTCACCACGATGATCTGCTCCCCGTCCAGCCGCGGCCAGCGCCTGATAGCACGTAGATCTCGTCGCCAAAAGCGCGGTTGGGCGGCGGTTAGGGCGCTCTCGGACGTGGGCCCTTTAGGCGTAGTAACGCGAGACAAGCAGCAACTGGCTGAAGATGTCGTGGCCGAGGACCAGCACGACGATCAGCGTGCCCACCACCGGCCCCCACACTCGCCCGGCGCCGCGCGCGGCCAACGCCAGCAGGGCGCCGAACAAGGCGGCGAGGGGCAGCAGGTAGCGCGGCTCGGCGTAGTCCATTACGAGGCCCGGGTATTTGAGATAGGAGTTCACGCCGATCAGCGCCAGCAGCCCGGCGGCGAGCGCGGCGTAGGCGAGGAGCTCGCCGATGCGTGCTCGTAGCGCAGCGCGCTCGGCCACCAGCTCCCGGGCGCAGAGGATGGCGATCGCCGCGGCGGGGATCAGCGCCAGGGTGTAGACCCAGTTGGGGAAGTAGGTGTCGAGCCATCCGTACAGCCCGATCGACCTGTCAAACCACAGTCGGGTGGTGTCCAGATCTGGAAAGTAAGGCACCATTCCGGGCAGGCGCGGCAGGTAGGACTGCCAGATGTAGCCGAGCTCGGCGCCGATCGAGCGGTGTGCGCCGAAATCGGCGAAGCCCGAGGCGCTGTCGCCGAAGAACGAGCGGCCGTGGATGAGGTTGGAGAGCGTGTACACACACACCGGCAGGGCGGCGATCGCGAACCCCGTCACCAACGAGCGGTAGGCATGCCGGTCCCCGGCCCGGACGGCGCGCCAGCCCAGCACCGCCAGCGCGATCGCCACACCAGGGAAGAGGCCGATGAAGTTGAGCTTGGTGAGCATGCCCACCGCGCTCACCGCCCCGATCGCCACTGCCGTCGCCGGCGTCAGCCCTCGCCGGAAGGCGCGCGCCAGGCAGAAGAAGAGCGCCGCCGATACCGCGAACAGCATCGCATCGGGGTTGACCCCTCCAGAGATGAAGCCGAGCAGCGGGAATAGCGCGACGCCGAGGCCGCCGACGGTCCACGCCCAGCGGGCGCCGGGCAGCGCCTCGCGCAGGAACAGGTAGGTGAACAGAGCGGTGAGACCCGCCATCAGCGCGCTGAGCAGCCTCATCAGCGTGAGCTGATCCAGCAGGGTGCCCCCCGAGCCGAGGAGGTAGGGGATCGTCTGGAGCGCGTAGTAGAGCGGCGGCTCGGCGGTCGCCACTCCGGCCTCGCCCACCCCATGCCGAGCGAGGGGCAGGGCGAGGTCGTGCTCGAGCTTGCGGTGCTGGGCCGGGGTGGAGATCGTGCCGACCGCTGGGTTGAAGCGGATATTTTTGTGGTTGAGGTCTTCCAGCACCTTCGTCTCCTCCGGGGAGTACAGCGACGCGCTGTATTTCGGCAGTTCGCCGGTCTCGGCGAGCTGCTGGACGTACGCGAAGTGCGAGGGCTCGTCGGGGAGCTGGAAGGGCGGCGTGATGATCGACCAGCTGGCGGCGCTCAGAACGGCCACGGCCGCGCACGTCCACGCCGCCCTCGGCACGCGGCCGAGGGCCGCTCGCAGACCGCGCGCGAGTCGAGCGCTCCTCGCCAGCAGCGCTCGCACCGGCCGCTGCAGCGCCAGCGGCGGCGCGACGACCTGCGCCCCGCCGGCGACGCGCGGCGGAAGCACCTCCCCGCCGACCTGGCGCAGGAGCAGCCGCGAGGTGAGGAGGGCCGCGGCGATCATCAGCGCGATCGGGATGAGCGCGACCCACGTGCCGCCCGGCGCGCGGTCGAGTCCCAGGCGCTGGGCCACCGACCGCGCCTGCGCCCACCACGAACGCCGACCCGGGCGCAGATATTCGATCTTCATCTCGCTGGAGGCCCCACCCCCCACGCTCTGGCGCGGCCGCCCGCCCGCCAGAGAGATCGGTTCGACCAGTGGGCCCAACCTGGTGCAGACCGTCACGATGGAAGATCTGCGCGGCACCGGTGAGATTGGAATCGTGACGACAGCGCCGGTCCAGCCCGCCCCCTGCACGCCTTCCGCGAGGACCCGCGAGCCCGACAGGGCCGCGACCGTCACTTGGGGACCGACGTTCACCGAGACCCACAGGCGCAGTGCCGAGGTGCCGCGCGGCAGCGTTTCGTGGTGCTGGCAGAAGGTCGCTTCGCCCTTGTTCACGGCAAGCTGGGCTTCGGGCGCCACGTTGGTGCGCGCGAGCACGAGCGGAGCACGCGACAGCCGCGTCACCAGCACGAGCGCGAGCAGTGCGAGTCCGGCGGCGAGCGCGATACGCACTGCCCGATTTGCTTGACGGCGTGAAGTGATCAGCTCATCCAAGACCGCCCCCGGCAACACCGCGCATTGTGTCGTGCTTGACGACGCGAGCAGAAACGGCCGGAGCCATTATTTCCCACCGGACGTGCCTGCGTACGCCGCGGTAAAAGAACTGCACTTCTTGAGAGCCGCTTTGAATCCGGGCGAGCTGGCGATGGATCCACTGACCGATATGTAACCCTGGAGATCTGGTTCTGGCAGCGTGATACCCTGGCTCCGCATACAGTTCGCCACCCGCAGAGCCTGCTGGCGGCGACGCTTATCAGCGGCCGTTATGGGGGTGCTTGCAGCGGCTGTGCTCGGCGGCGGTATGTTGGAGGCCGTCGTGCCGGCTGCCGTCGTCACGGCGGCGTTCCCGGTCTGAGAGCTCGATGCGTGCCCACCCGAGGAGCTCCCGCACGCCGCCAATCCAAGGCTCAGCGAGGTGATCAGAGATACGATGGCCACTGCCGCGCGGCTTTTGATTATGATATCTGGCATTGCGCTCCTTTCTGGATCGTCAGATCGCGCGCCCATTATCCAATCGGGAGACCGTCGGCCCCACCTCGTTGCTCTCTCCCGCCGCCTCCACCGCCCGCAAAACGATGTTCTCGCAGGCCGTATCTCCTGCTATCAGTGGGTTTGTGGCCGCAGATCACTTTGTATGTCGCACCACCAGCCCCGGGCGTGAGTGCAAAGAAGATGTTTCTAATAATGTCCCGTCGCCGATGTCACTGGGCTCATCGGGGCGGTCACCGGCAGCCTATATATCTGGTCTCCCAAGGACTCCGAAGGCACGGAGAGAGCGCGGCCTCACTTCGATTCCGCGCCCTCGTCCCCCAACGCCCCCGGGTTGCGTGGATGGGATTATCCACGCTCACCGGCTATCGGCGCGTGTGAGGGCCTGCCAGAACACGCGCTAGCCTCGACGTCAGGGGGCCCGGCCTGGGTGGCGCCCCACTCACTCCACTTCCGGCGTCCTTGAAGCTCATCAAGACCCCGGTTGGAGTGACGGGACGCGACCACAGGCCGCTCGGAACACGACAGTGGGTAAAAATCCGATAGCGACCCATGAGGAGACCCAGTGGCCGCCAGCGGGGAGAATCTTATGGCGCCGTCACTAGAGTGTCCCAAATACGGGCGCTAAAACATATAAATGCCACGATCTTAATGGACTTAGTTCGAAACCCCGCACGAATCCTGACTTTTCTCCACCAACGGAGCACGTAGCAGGTTTTTCTTCCGTCACTTTGTCGAAGACCGCTTCGACTTTTCCTTCGTTTCTAACATTATGTATACCCGTACTGGTGTTACCGGTACATTCGTCGGTTATTTTAAATATGCCAGCAACTGTACATTCAACCGCCCAACCCGGTGACTTGCCAGAAACTAACGAAGTAACCGAATCTCGAGTTCACCAGGCCCCGTCCTCAACAGAGACACCAAGTGACAACCTTCTATGCTGCGGCCCTCCACGAGCCACTGGACGCTCTTCGTCGAGCGGAATCTCCATTCGAGACCGCTCGGAGAACACTACAGATCGTCAATGATCCGAAAGGACCGCTGCGTCTTGCCCGCTTTTGGAGCGTTCGAGTAATCGAAAAACGTTTCCGAGTAGGCCCGCTACGGCCTAGAGCTCTGTATGTACAGCGTGGGTGTCTGCGCTCTTGACCGACTTCCCGGGCTAAAGACCTTCGCATTTGGAAGCAGCCGCTCGGCATATGATGCGGGCGGGTTCCCCGCCTGGGAATCCGCCCTACTGCAACTGTCGATCAGACCTTTGCTATTCGGCTGTCACTGCCTGTCCATACCATTTTGCCATATTGATGGATACTTACACAGACCTCGTGGCACTCCCGGCCTTCCTGCGGTGCTTCGCCTTCTTGACCTTTGGGCAGCCGGTGACTGTGATTGGTGTTGTTTGGTGTATTTCGGCACCGTTTTGGCCGACGAACGCGGTTGGCATTTCCAGGCTTGCGGGCTGGGTCTCCTTGACCTTGCGGGTCTCGGTCTTCTTATGCCCGTGAGCCCTGATCGTGACCTTCTTCTTGACCGTGACGGTCTTCGTGAGCGAGCACAGGTTGCCGTTTGCGGTGAGCGCGCTGTAGCGGCTCTCGGGGAGGGTCAGTTCGAAGCTCGTGACAGGCTGGTCGGGGACTGTTTTGAATGTGCTGCTCGTGATACTGGCCTTCGAGATGAACGTGTTGCCGGTGAGGATGATCTTCACGCCATAGCCCTGGAGCACGATCTCGAGGTCGGGGAACGCCTCGCCGCCGTGGCTGACGAAGTAGGCGGGGCCTTCGAGCGGAACGGGGATGATCGGCGTTATGGCCCTGGCGTGCCCGACCACCGATGGGGCGGGGCAGCCGGCGGGGTTGGCATCGAACTGCGCGGCGGTGCACGCCTTCTGCAGTGTCGTCAGGCGTGAGGGCAGCTGCTTGGGGAGGTCCACCTCGACCTCTTTGATGTTCGAGTCCTGCCCGAGCGCACCGGCCGGGTACGTCAGCTTCGCGGTGAGGCTCGCCCCGTTGGTCCTGCTGGTCTTACCGCTGGTTGTGACCTGGAATTTGGGTTCGAACTTCAGGCTCTGGCAGTCCGCGGCCTGGAACGGGTCCGTTACGATGACCGGATCGTTGTCGGCGAGGTCGGTCGGATCCGCTCCCCCGCCGATCACGGTCGCCGAGAAGCTTTTCGCTTCGCAGTTGGTTGGGTTGAGGGTGAAGCTCGGCCTTTCGATGTAGACGCGGATGTCGCGGACGTGAATCACAATTCCTTTGATGATGTGTGGGATCTGATCGGCGGCACCCGCGGGGATACTCACGACCGCCGTTTCGGGGTTGATGTTCAGGGGCAGGTGCACGACGACGGTCCCGAGGTCGAACGGGCCGACCTTGGCGCTGGTGATCGCCACAACCGAGAACGGGGCGCCTTCGAACGGACCGGCCATGTACAGCTTGCCCGGAGCCTGCGCGAGCACCGACCCAACGCCCGCTTCGGCGATCGTATGCCCGATTTCACTCGCGGCGGGGCAGGCCGGTTCGGCTTCCTCCTGCGCGCCGGTCTTTGCCCTGGCCGCTTCGATGTCGGCTTCCGAGCAGAACGGGACGCCCGTGAGGTTCGCGGTCAGACCGGGTGGGAGTAGGGAGGAGAAGCCCGTGATCTCCTGTTCGCCGTCATTACGGGTGATGCGTATGTAGAACGGGCTGTAGGCGGCGGCGTTCCCGTGGATCGGGTAGGCCACGACCTGCGGAGCGAATGGTGGGACACCACCGGAGGGGCAGAACCCGCCATCGAAGCTGCTCGTGATTTCAAACGACGGGCTGATGTCCGTGAGCAGCGCTTCAGGGTTCGACCACGGCGTCAGTTCGCCCTCGACGTCGTAGTCGCCGCACGCGGGCGGGGTGACCAGCGGCGAGGTCTCGCCCTGACGGAACTGGAACGTGAACAGGCTGAACGGGACCGGCGGAAGGCCTTCCAGCGAAGGCCCATGGAGCGAGGGCACGCCTTCGAAAGTCGTCACCAGACGCCCCGTGATCGGGTCCGCGCTGACCTTCCCCGCGACCTTGACCGTCACGCCGCGCACGGGGAACCTCGCGACCACATACAGCGCGATCAGCGACCCGTCCGGATGTTCGGGTTCTGAGAACGGGTTATCGTAGGGCGTCGCGATATACACCGAGCCGGTCGCTTCTTCGTCCAACGCGGGGGTTTTGATGTGCACGGAGCCGAGCTTGGAGTCGTTTGGACAGCCCCCTCCGGCCGGCGTTTCGAGTTCTTCGGCTTCATACTCGGCGCGGGTGCACGCGCCGAGCCCAGCGCCCGCGGAGGGGTTGATCGTCATCCCTTCCGGCAGCGTCACGATCGCCTTCTTCAGCGCGGAGGCGGCCAGCCCTTCGGGGTTTTCGTTGGTCTGATGCACACCTAGTTCGACGTTCAGCCCCGTCGGGGCATACGCGCTGGTGGTGGTCGGTACGGCCGTGAACGTGGACTGCAGTCCCAAGCGGTCGCAGTCATTCAGCGGCGCGAGCAACGGGGTCGCTTCAGCGGGTGGCGCGTACGGTTCCTGCCAGGAGACGCTCGAGAACGTCGCCTGCAGCGGTTCGCCGGTGCAGGAGGTCGGACTCGCCAGGTATGGCACCCGCGCGTTGGTCGAGGAGATACCGAAGTCACCGAATCCACCGCCCGCTTGCTGGTTCCAGCGCCAGTGGTCGTGTGCTGCTTCGGTTGGGACTCCCCAAATCGTGACCGACACGAAATCCTGTTTGACGCTCCCGTCGATGTTGTGGAACGTCGTCTTCAGCTGGTAGGTGCCGGGGAGCACCGTCACATCGGCCTGCACATGAGCGATGCCGCCAAAAACGGCGAACCCGATCTTCGCGACATCCCCAGGCTCCGGCGCGAGGTTGTACACCGGCACGGTGTTCGTCGCGCCGCCGGGGTTGCGGAGAAATTCTTCGAACAGGATCGTCGCGACACCGATCTGCGTGCCGATCGGACATTCTTCATGGGAGAACTTCGAGATTGAGCACGTCGGCGTGTCCACAAGATCGCCCCCGAAACCCGGCGGGAGAACGACAGACGCTTCCTTCTGATCGCCCGCATCCTGGCTTTCGCCATCGACCGTGTCATAGCCGATCGTGCTCGTCAGATCAGCGTGCGCGCCGGCCTGAGAATCCGACAGCGACACGCTCGCCGAGCCCGGCGCGATACCAAACCCCGCCGGCGTCGAGGAGAGCAGCGTGGGAGTGCTGACGAACACATCCGGCGCTCCCCCGCCGGAGACGTGGACGACGTTGGTGACCAATCGTTCGCCGGTCGATGCGACGTCGACTGGGAACTTCACGAGCAGCATTTCCTGCGGCATCACGACACCCGAGAACGTACACGTCACGCCTTCACAGCTCAACGACATCCCCGGCCTATCGAACTGGGTGCCCGTGTTCACCAACGCAAACCCTTCCGCGCCGACGTAGTCGAGCGTCACGCCTTCCGGCAGCGTGTCGGTGATCGTGACCGGTTCGCCATTGCTCGGCGCGCCACCCGTGTTCGTGATCGTCACGTCATAGGACTGATTGCCCTTTTCATCGCCCGGCACCAAGTTCGTCGGAGTAGAAACCGCCGTGACAGTCCACTGCGGAGGACCGGTTACGGCCAGAGCCATAGAAGGTACGAGGAAGGAAGATACGAGAAATAGAACAAATGAAAGTACGAGAACAGAAAGCTTTGTTGAAATGCGCATGATTACTTAGCCGTCCCATGGTCGCTCTTCTTCGCTTTCGCTGGTCCGTCATTTTTCCTCGCCTGCTTTTCGCACGCGACGCGTTTGGACTTCTTCTTGTCTTTTCGGCAGGTACGAAGAGCGTTAGCCAGCTTCTGTGCCTTTGTCAGCGCCTTGGGTTTTACGGCAGGGGGCGGAGCGAGGCTGACGGGGGCCGGGGGCGGCAGCAAGGTCGGGGTCGGGTCGCTCGGGGCCGGCGGGGGGTTGTCGCAGGCGTCGCCTTCGCAGGGGCCAGCGCCGAGGGGGGCGGGGAAGCCGCCTTCGATGCGGGCGTCATACAGGTCCCCTTGCTCGTCTTTGTCGGCCGGCACGAGCTGGGAGTGGGTGCCGAAGAAGACGTTCCTTCCATCCGGGCTGGAGTCAAGGAAGAAGTCGTTCGAGGAGGACTGCCCGGTGCTGATCGAGCCGATCGCGCGTTCATGCGAGGATGGGTCTTCCTCCCACTCATACACGTCGACCTCGCCGTTGGTGTCCTGCGGCAACAGCGATTCCTGGGTGTCGAAGAATACGTACTGGCCGTTTTCGGAGATCGGCCGCGGCGGGGCGCCCGCCGGATTATCTGCGAATACGGCCGAGCGGGTGAAGGTCGCGCCATATGATGGGATCGAGCCGTTGGGGTTGCACGACACGCACACGATGCTCTGGTCCTCCGCGTCGTAACGATAGAGCTCCTGGCGCCCGCCAGAGTCATAGCCCGTGATGTTCTGGCTCGAAGGGAAGATCAGGAATTCCCCATTACCCGTCGCGTAGTAATCCGCCTCTACCCACAGACCAGCGACCTGGTCAAACCCCAGACCTCGAACGCGTTCTTCCCCGGAGAAGGTTCGGTCATACCACGCGGTCTTGGGTTCATGCTGTGCCGGATAGCCATTGTCCTGCGCGACATACGTCGTCGCGCCGGTGACCGTGTCGTAACGATAGAGACCGCCTCCTTCGGGCGCTGCGGTCGTCAGTTTTCCCGTCGCGTTGAAATACACGGCCGAACCGTCCGCGGATACTGCGGGAACGTTCTGCACATCACCTTCATCGGTTTCCGGGTCCCCGCGTGAGAGGAGCGTCAGCCCCTCGCCTTCCGGAGCTTCGGTGTCGTACTCGTAGAGCTCCAGCGAATGGCCCGTATCGTTCGCGGTCAGCTCGGCGGGGCTCAAAAAGAACACCTTCGACCCATCCCTCGACGCGCCCACGAAAACCGCCGGCTGCGGACCAGCCACCTCTTTCACACCATGGTTCGGCTGTGAGATATCTACCGTTGTTGCCCCGTTCTCACGCATGTACAGCTCCGGCGGATTTTCACCCACGTTGCCGTTTTCCATCCAGCAGTGATACCCGCGCGCTTCCGGGTCCGGCGCCGTGAAGACGATCTTCGACCCATCGGCCGACACCGCACCATGAGTATCGCCATCAATGCCGGATAGACCCGTCACGGTACCCTGGCCGAGAACCGCGCCGCACTTACTCAGCAATGCCCCTTTCGAGTTCACGTTCGCGAGTCGCAACCCGCTAGCCGTCCATTCATACAAAGCACTACTACTCGCATCTTGGCCCGAATCTCCCGCAGCCAATTCGTGATCCTGGGTTTCCACCACGACATGGCTCAAATCCGCTGACGCCCCAACAATATAGGACGGCTGTATTTTGTCAGCTAGATTTACGTTTTCTTCACCCGACGCGATCGTTGTATACGGCCCGCCAGGCGGACCAACCAGGTTCACCACCTCCTTAGACGAACCCCCCAAGACCAAACCGTCCTGAAAGCCAACCACGGAGAAATTCAGAGGGTCATAGACAGCGGCATACCCAGACTGAACGCCCAGGCTCGATGAGGCGCTCGGTTGCGCAGACCAACCAGAAGCCCCGCGCGAAAAGACATAGGAGTCCTGACCCGAGGAGGGAAACGACCCAAACGCGGCCGACGAGAGCAAAAGGAAATGATTCCCGTCTTCCGAGGAATAACCGAGATCGTAGTTTGTCGCACCACCAAGACCTTCCGTGGCGCGAACTCGGCCTTCGTCGTTTTCCAGGCCACCGAACAGGTCTTCCGCGCCTTCCTTGTTCGGTGGCGTCAGCAGCTCATACACACGACCATCCGGCAGACCCGCACGACCGGCCGGCAACGTCGAGAACGCCCCTTCCGCACCCGGACCGCCCACAGCGGTACCAACCGCGTTTTTCGCCACGACACGAAAACGATAAGACGTGCTCGGCGACAAACCACCAGCCTGCACATCCACGCTCACACCCACATCGCCCGAGCCGATATCCACTGCGGGCAAAGGAACACTTCCCGCGGCATACGGACCCACGAATGATTCCCCGTTCGCCGCGAACCCAACCGCAGACAGATATTCGAAATGGTATATCGTATCGGCGCCCACCGGGTCTATCACACCATGAAAATCAACCCACGACGATGACACGTCGGTGACAGACGCCCCTTCAACCACCGGCCTGTCAGGCGCAGCGAACGATTCAACATCGCCTTCCGTGACGCCACCCCGTTCCGCTTTGTTCGTCGCGGCGATGAGACGATAATCATAGATCGCGCCAGGGACCAAACCCGTGGCCCGCGCGTGTACCTGCTGATTCCTATTCTCCTTGAGGATCTGACCTGCCCCGGGTTCACACGAAGCTTCCTCGCCCGGCGCTGGAACAGCAGGGAACCCAGTCGCCTTGAACACCGCTTCAGACACATACTCAAACCTGCATTCTTCCATCCCCACACCTTCATCATTCACATCGCCGCTCAACCGCGCCCCGCCTTCGCGCTGTTCAGACACGCCACCCGTCACCACATCCGGATAAAACGCACCGGGACCAAACACATCAACAACACTGTTCGCGACATTCACATAGAGATTCCCTTCGGAGCTCACAGCCATCTGAGTCCCATCAAGCGCATTTTCTCCAAAGTGCTTGCGCCGCGAGACGCCGCTCACCTGACCGAGATATACACCCGAAGATGTGAACTCATATATGGTCTCCTTATTAGTAGACGAGACCAGGACATCGCCAGTCGTGGGGTCCACCGCGACGCTCGACAGCCCTGCACCTCCAAAGGCTTCGTGTTCGGGCACCAGGGATTCCGTGAACGCCTGCACGAAACACCCTTCTGACGTGAACTGGTCAACCTCGTGGTCACCGGACCCATTGTAGATCACATAGATATCGCCCGCCATATCGCCCGCCGATGCGCCGCTGCTGGAGTCGACGGCGACACCCGCAACCCTATCCCGTTCCCAGCGTTCAAACGGTCCGCTGTTTGCGCCAGGTTTACCGATCAATTCATCACCACTGATATATTCCCCCGAGTGTTCAGCCGCACAGGTAAAACCGGCTGGTTCGCCGTTGTCGTTCACCCGCCCAACGCTCCCACCATGCAGTGCTGCGCCACCCTGATTATAGGGAGGACCGCTTGCGACACCGGCGAAATAGACATCTCCTTTGGCAGCATCCGTCGAGTTATCGACAGCAACCCACGTAGAACTCTGACCACCAGTCCCATAGCCTTCGGCTCCTTCGAGCTTGCCGCTCATATCATCAAATGCCAAGCTTCCGGTCGCAGACAGACCGATGATCTGTTCCACAAATTTGTCGGATTTTTTGGGCGATTCGAACTCCTCAGCAGTACTGAATGTGCCGACATAGACGTTGTCGCTCGAATCGACCGTGAGACCGGTCGGGGTGCTCGTCGGCAGCTGCCCAATGAACGGACGCGAGAACACGGCCAACGCGGTGCCCGGAGCGAGCAGGGCGAGCATGAGGACGGCGGCGAGTACCCCAGTGCCGAGACCGGCTGAATGGTGAGCTGATCTATGAGGTGTCATCGTTTGCTCCGCTCTCGCAGGTAGACTTTAGTCATATGTCTTAGATTGATTGGTGAATACCCTGACCTCGGGGCGGCCGTGGGCCGCCCCGAGTGTGCATGTCAGGCGATCTGGTCTTGGGGGTCGGTTATTCGGCTGTCACCGCCCACGTGCCGTACGCCTGGGGCGTCTCAAAGAAGCCGGGGGCCGATTCGATATGCAGCGCACCGAAGAACATCGTGTCTCCTGTGAGGCCGGTGGCCGTCGTCGACTGCGTACCGCCGTCGATGAAGACTTTGAATTCGGCGGCTTGCAGTACCTTCGCGAACACGCACAGGTTGCCCGGTTCGGCTTCGGGTTTTGCCGAGGTGCCTTTGCACCCGGCAGGAACGTGTGCTTTTGGTTCGCCTTCGCCTTCTTCTTCACCGATGAAGTGCGGAAGCGAGGTCGTCGCGAGTGGGATCGGGAACGAAATCGCGACCCGCAACGCGGCACCTTCGGCAGCGCCTTCCTGGGCGAAGGCGAACTGTCCCGTCTCGGTTTCGCCGCTCGGGAGGGTTTTGGTGAAGCCTGATTTACCTTCTGATCCTTGCTTGCCTTCTACGCCTTTTTCGCCCTGCGTGCCTTTTTCGCCCTGCGTGCCTTTTTCGCCCTGCGTGCCTGCGCCCGCGGGACCAGTCGGACCCGCAGGGCCGGTTGCTCCCGGCGCGCCGTTCGTCCCGTTCGTCCCGTTTTTACCCGCCGGGCCGGCGGGGCCTCGCAGGGACTTGGGCTTGGACTTCTTCTTGGCCGTGACGGCGGTGAAGCCCGCCGCGCGCCCGGCCGAAGCGCTCACTTTGGCGGGCGAGGAACTCTCACCACCGTGGCTGCTCGCGGCGAGTGCCCCGCCTGTGAGGGCGAACACCAGCGCCATGGTGGCGGCCACGTTGCTGTAACTGAGGTGTCTGCGTAGTGCTTGGAACATCCGAGTAATCTCCTCCCAGGAAAACTGAGGGGACAACAGCCCCTCGATGGTTGTCGTACTGTATATGCGCCGATGGCGCGGAAAACCTCTTGGCCCGGCACCTCCTCCTTGAAAATGAACTGTCCGAGCTAAAAACCACAACCCAACACGATTAACAAATGGCTGGGTGAGCCCAGGTCAAACAGCCACCTGAGCCCACCCAGCCTTCTTGCTTACACCGTGATATCCAGAACGCTAGTTAGCCCCCCAATGCAGGTGCTAATACGTATAAATGCCATCTTGTTAACAGACTCAAATCGACACCCCGCACGAACCCCGATTTTGCTCCACCGACGGAGCACGTAGCAGGTTTTTCTTCCGTCACTTTGTCAAAGACCGCTTCGACCTTTCCTTCGTTTCTAACATTATGTATACCCGTACTGGTGTTGCCGGTACATTCATCGGTTATTTTGAATACGCCGAGAACTGTGCATTCAACCGCCCATCCTGGTTCCTTACCAGAGACTAACGACGTAACCTGGTCTCTGACTTCTTTTCCTACTTCTTCCAGCTTGGTTGCCCATGGAAGGTTGAGAGCTCTAGCGGTCGCAGCTTTACCTGATTCACACGAACCTGCTTTAACGAATGTGCATTTGGTAGCTGTGATTTTAGTGATCGAGTCTGAGCCTTCATTACCGACCGTGCCCAGATCAGATCCTTCGCATTTGATAGCAGTTGCACCACCCGTTGCTTTTGAGTCTTCCAATTCGAGCCCACCGGGCGAACTCGACGTAACTTCCACGGTTTCTGTAACGGCTTTCGTTTCAAATTTGCCGCTACCGGCTGTCGTGCAATTGTTGTTTGTCCATTTACCTGAAGTCACTTCCTGGCATGCCACCCATTTTGGCTGTGCAGCCAAAGCGGGAGAGGCAACCACCGCCATCAGCCCCGCGACAAGCGCGAGCCCGAAGGCGATCTTTAGATACTTCATGTCGTACTGCTCCTTTGCCTTATGGGGTTGGTGACCGATCACCACGGCGCCCGTCTTCAAACGCAAGACGCCCCGGTACCGGCCTATGTATATTTTATGCGCTTTGTTACAAAGCCCCTCGTCCAGCTGTCGCGGCTCTTCCCGCTAGGTGGCCCGATTCAAGGCTCGCGTGAGACTATACAGGAGCTATCAATGACTTGAAAAGGCCTGTTTCTTACTTTGATCAGTCTGCGCTAAATCGTAGAAAAATGTTTCCTAGTAAGGGATGTGGAACTGCCCTTGGGCCATCGCTGGGGCACGCCGGCGGTCCTTGCGGGTAGCCGCTCGAGGTCCTCCGCTCCGGTCTCCGACGACGCGGGGAGGGGTTGTCTGAGCCAATCGTGTCGCCTTTCCACCACACTCGGCGCCCGAAAGGCATGTGTTGGAGCGAAACGTCGGGCTATACTGGAGCTGCCCTGCCGGCCTCTGGCCGGTGAGGGTTGGTGACCGGCGCCGGGGTGCTCGTCTTCAAACGCCAAGACACCCCGGCGCCGGCGTAGTCGTTTACAGGCGCCTCTTTGCTACCACCCCGCCGCCCTGTCGTCAAGCGCCTCTACCGCGTCTCCTCGGCCTAGCACCCTGCGGCGGCCTTTCCTCCCGTGCACAGATCTCGCCGTCGGCCGAGACGGGGACCCGAATCACGGTGCCGCGTCCGCGCTGCCGGCGCTGCGGAGCTCTGCCGCGCCCTACCGCCCCACGGCCTCGCGCAAAACGTCGGCCACGCATCGCACCTGCCACTCCTCCATGCCGACGAAGAACGGGAGCGCGATCGAGCGGGCGGCCACGTCCTCGCACACCGGAAAGTCGCCCGGCTTGTGGCCGAAGCGCTCGCGGTAGTAGCGCATCAGGTGGATCGCCGGCAGGTAGGGCTTGCTCTGGACGCCTTCCGCCGCCAGCTCCCTGATCACCGCGTCACGATCGGCGCGGCGGGGGATCTGCACGACGAACACAAACCAGCCGCGGCGGCTGCCTTCCATGTCGGGGCAGGGGGTCTCCACGCCCCGGACGCCCTCGAGCGCTTCGCGGTACTGGTGTGCCAGGCGGGCTCTGGCGGCCAAGAAGGCGTCCAGGCGCCCCAGCTGCGTCAGGCCCAGCGCGCAAGCGATGTCGGAGAGGCGGTAGTTGAAGCCGAGACGGTCGTGGTCCAGCCACTCCATGTTCGGAGCCCTGCCCTGGTTGCGCTCGCTGTCGATGCGCGCCTTCATCGCCGCGTCCCCGATCGCGATCATGCCGCCCTCGCCAGTGGTGATCTGCTTGTTGGCGTAGAAGCCGAACACGGCGGGGTTGCCGCGGCCCCCCACGGGGGTGCCGTCGGCATGGCGGCCGCCCAGCGCCTCGCAGGCGTCCTCGACGATTGCCAGGTCGTGGCGGCGCGCGATCGCCTCGAAGGCTCCCATCTCCGCCGGGTAGCCGAAGATGTGCACCGGCAGGATCGCCTTCGTACGCTCGCTCACCGCAGCCTCGGCCGCCTCGGGGTCGAGATTGAGCGTCACCGGATCGATGTCTGCGAACACCGGACGCGCGCCCTCGTACAGCGCCGCGTTGGCGGAGGCCACGAACGAGAGCGGGCTGGTGATCACCTCGTCGCCCCGCTTCACCCCCACCGCGCGTAGCGCGAGGTGCAGGCCGGCGGTGCCGCTGGAGACGGCGCTGGCGTGGGGCGCGCCGACGCGCTGCGCGAAGGCCTGCTCGAACTCACCCACCTTCGGGCCCAGCGAGAGCGCGCCCGAGCGCAGCACCTCCAGCACCGCGCGCTCCTCCTCGACGCCGATCGTGGGGCGGGCCAGCGGAATCGTCTCTTCGTCCTCCTCGAACGGACTCAGCACTTCGTCGTCCCCTTCCATGGGAATCGGAACGTAGCGCAGCGGCCGGCCCGCCCGCCGTCTCTCTGAGCCCTCCGCCACTTTGCCTCCCCTCCCCCCGTTTTCTCTCTCTTTACCGCCCGCCGCCCGTCGGGATCGCCGCCACCGGCCGCGGGGATTGCATGCCCGACTCCAGGGAATCCACGAGCGCATCCCATGATGCCGCAATCAGGTTCTCCGACACGCCGATCGCACCCCACACCCGCTGGCCGTCGGAGGCGTCGATCAGCACGCGCGTGACCGCGCCCGTGCCCTTGTCCTCGTCGAGGATCCTCACCTTGTAGTTGACCAGCTCGATATCGCGCAGGTGTGGGTGGATCTCGCCGATCGCCTCGCGTAGCGCGGTGTCGAGCGCATTCACCGGGCCGTTGCCCTCGGCGGTGCGCACGTAGTGGTGCCCCCCGTGGGCCGGATCGGCCTCGTCGAGAGTCGCTCGGGCGGCGTGGGAGGGGTTGCTGGGGTCGGGGTGGGCGGGAATCCAAATCTTGATCGTCGCCTCCGTCTGCACGGCGCCGTCCGCGCGCTGCTCGACGATCACGCGCCAGGACTCCAGGCGGAAGAGCGGCCGATACTCGCCCGCCTCCTTGCGCATCAACAGCTCGAACGAGCCGTCGGCCGCCTCGAACTGGAAGCCGCGGTGCTCCAGCTCCTTGAGCCGCTCGGCTACTCGCAGCAGTGCCTCATCGTCCAGCTCGATCCCCGCCTCGCGCGCCTTCTCCATCACCGTCGCCTTGCCAGCCAGCTCGGACACCAACACCTCGCGGTCGTTGCCCACCAGGGCGGGATCCACGTGCTCGAAGGTCTGCGCGTCGGCGCTCACGCCGGCCGCGTGCAGGCCGGCCTTGTGCGCGAAGGCGTACTTGCCGACGTACGGCTGCGCCGGGTTGGGCACGCGGTTGAGGAGCTCGTCGACGAAGTGCGCGGTCTCCGTCAAACGCGCGAGCTGCTCGGACTCGAGCGTCTCCTTGCCGAGCTTCAGCTGCAGGTCGGCGATGATCGTCAGGAGGTTGGCGTTGCCGGTGCGCTCGCCGATCCCGTTGATCGTGCCCTGCACCTGGGTCGCGCCGGCCTCGACCGCGACCAGCGTGTTGGCCACCGCGCAGCCGGCGTCGTCGTGGGTGTGGATCCCGAGCGCCACCTCGGGCAGCGCCGCGTGGACCTCCCTCACCACCTGGTGCACGTACATCGGCAGCGAGCCGCCATTGGTGTCACACAGCACCACCCGCTCGGCACCGGCCCGTGCCGCCGCCCGCAGGCACTCCAGGGCGTAGTGGGCATCGAGCGCGTAGCCGTCGAAGAAGTGCTCGGCGTCCAGCAGCACGCGCTTGCCGGCGCCTACCAGGAACGCGATCGACTCCCGGATCATGTGCAGGTTCTCCTCGAGCGAGACGCGCAGCACCTTCTCGACGTGCAGCGGCGAGGCCTTCCCCACCAGCGTGCACACCGGTGCGAAGCACTCCTCGAGCACGCGCAAGCCGTCGTCTGCCGCTGCCTCGATCCCACGCCGCCGGGTCATCCCGAAGGCGACGATCTCGGCGTGCGCGAGCGGCTCGTGCTCGAGCAGCTCGAACAGTGCTCGCTCCTTCGGGTTGGACGCGGGAAAGCCGGCCTCGATCAAGTCGACGCCGAGCTCGTCGAGCGCATGCACGACGCGCAGCTTCTCGTCCGCCGTCAGGCTCAGCCCGCCGCCGCCCATGCCGTCACGCAGGGTCGCGTCGTAAAGCTCGATTCTGGGCATGATGAGACTCAGCCGCTCGCGGCGCTCCGCGACTGCGCCGGGACCGCCTCCGGGGTCTCGCCGGCTGGCGTCTCGAGCGCGGGCGCGCTGACAACGTCAAGCCACTCCCGGTAGCGCTCGGTGCGGCCGTGGATGGCATCGTCGAAGGCCGCCTGCAGCACGCGCGTGATCTCACCCGGGCGCCCGGTGCCGATCGCGTGGTCATCGATCTCGCGCACCGGCACCAGCTCGGCCGCGGTGCCAGAGAGGAAGACCTCTTCGGCGAGGTACATCTCCGCGCGCGCCACGTTGCGCTCGACCACCGTGTAGCCGAGGTCCTGGGCGATCTGCATCACCGAGCGGCGCGTGATCCCGTCGAGGATCGAGTTGTGCTGGCCGGGCGTTGCGATCTCGCCCTCGCGCACCACGTACACGTTCTCGCCGGTGCCCTCGCACACGTGGCCGTGTTCGTCGAGCAGGATCGCCTCCTCGTAGCCGGCCTTGGTCGCCTCGATCTTCGCGAGCACGCTGTTGAGGTACTGGCCGGAGGCCTTGGCGTGCGGGATCAGCGAGCGCGGGCCGATCCGCTCCCACGAGGAGACCTTCGCGCGCACACCGTTGCGCATCCCCTCCTCCCCCAGATATGTGCCCCACTCCCAGCAGGCGATCGCCACGTCCACCGGCGAGTCGAGCGGGTTGAGGCCCATCGAGCCGGAGCCGCGGAAGACGATCGGGCGGATGTAGCAGGAGGAGAGGCCATTGCGCGCAACCAGCTCCAGCGTCGCCGCGCGCAGCTCCTGGGCGGTGTATGGCACCGGCATGTAGTAAAGCTCCGCGGAACGCAGCAGCCGCTCGACGTGGTCGAGGTTGCGGAACACCGCCGGGGGGTGGGTGGGGTTCAGATCCGTCTCGTAGCAGCGCACCCCCTCGAACACCCCCGTGCCGTAGTGCAAGCCGTGGGTCAGGACGTGGACGTTGGCCTCCTGCCAGGGAACGAAGTCTCCGTTCATCCAGATGAGGTCTGTGGGTTCCACGATCCTGCTCCTGTTCTCGTCTCGCTGGTTGGAGTACACGGGCCCGGCCCCGCGTCACCATAAGTCTGGCAGAAGAGGGCGCCGGCTCGCCAGCCTTCGGCCGGCTGCGCCACCCTAACTCTGGCAGAAGAGGGGCCCGGCTCGCCAGCCTTCGGCCGGCTGCGCCACCCTCTATAGGTAGTACAGCACCGCCCGCGTCGCGTCGGCCGTGCTGGCGGCGCCTCCCAGGTCGGGGGTGCGCACACCGTCGTCGAGCGCGCGTTCCACGGCTGATTCTACCTCCAGCGCCTGCTCGTCCATGTCGAGGCTGTTGCGCAGCATCAAAGCGGCGGACAGGAACATCGCCATCGGGTTGGCGATCCCCTCCCCCGCGATGTCCGGCGCCGAGCCGTGCACCGGCTCGTACAGCCCCGGCGCGCGCGGCTCGCGGTCGCCCAGCGAGGCGCTCGGCAGCATCCCGATCGAGCCCGTCAGCATCGCCGCCTCGTCGGAGAGGATGTCTCCGAACATGTTCTCGGTGAGCAGCACGTCGAAGTGGCGGGGATTGGCGATCAGCTGCATCGCGGCGTTGTCGACCAGCATGTGCTCGAGCTCGACGTGCGGGTATTCGCGGTCCTGCACGCCGCTGACGACCTCACGCCACAGCCGCGATGTTTCCAGCACGTTGGCCTTGTCGACGCTCGTCACCTTCCTGTGCGCCGCGTTGAAGGCCGTGCGCGCCACCCGTTCGATCTCCTTGACGGTGTAGGTGCAGAGATCGCTGGCGCGCTCGGGCGTGCGCGTCTTCTCGCCGAAGTAGATCCCGCCGGTCAGCTCGCGCACGACCAGCAGGTCGACGTCTTCGATCCGCTCGCGCCGCAGCGGTGAGGATTCGTACAGCTGGCGCAGCGGGCGCACGGGGCGCACGTTGGCGTACAGCTCGAGGCCCTGGCGCAGCTCCAGCAGACCCCGCTCCGGGCGCGGCGCCCCCGGCACGGTGCTGTCCCACTTCGGTCCCCCCACCGCGCCGAGCAGCACCGCATCGGCACGCTTGCACGCCGCCAGCGTCTCGGCGGTGAGCGGCTCGCCGTGGGCGTCGATCGAGGCGCCGCCGATCGGCCGCTCGTCGAGCTCGAACTCACCCACGGCGTTCAGCACTTCACGCGTTGCCGCCATGATTTCCGGCCCGATGCCGTCGCCGGGAAGTATCGCTATGCGCTTGCTCATCGGAGTCTCCTGTACGTCCGCTGAGGAGGAAGCGTATCCGGGCAGCGCCTCGCCCGCGAGCGGGGGATCGGAGGGGCCGTTCACAGCGCGGTGGTGTCCGCCCCCACCAATGGGTGGGCGGGATCGGATCCACCCGCCCGCTCCGCCTCGTAGGCGGCGATCCGATCCTCCTCGCCGAGCGTCACGGCGATGTCGTCGAGGCCATCCAACAGCCGCCGGCGCGTCTCGGGGTCGATCTCGAACGCCACCGAGACGAGCTGGCCATCGGGGTGGCGGGCGGGATCCGGATACCGGACCTCCAGAGCACGCAGGTCGACCTGTCCCTCCCCCGCCCGCGCCAGCGCACGGCAGTGAGCTTCGTCGATCGCGACCGGCAGCAGCCCGATCTTCGTGCAGTTGGAGTAGAAGATGTCACCGAACGAGGGCGCCACGATTGCCCGGAAGCCGTAATCCTCGAGGCCCCATGGCGCGTGCTCGCGGGAGGAGCCACAGCCGAAGTTCTCACCGGCGACGAGGATCGGGTTGGCCGGCAGCTCCCAGCCGGGCTCCTTGGCCCAGTCGTAGAAGAGGAACTGCCCGAAGCCCGAGCGCTCGACGCGCTTGAGGAACTGCTTGGGCATGATCTGGTCGGTGTCCACGTTGGCGCGGTCGAGGTAGCTGATCGCGCCGGAGATCGTCTCGATAGGTTCCATCCTGGCCCTCCCTAGTTCCAGTTGCGGATGTCGGTGAAATGCCCCTCGATGGCTGCGGCAGCCGCCATCTGAGGAGACACGAGGTGGGTGCGGCCGCCGCGTCCCTGCCTGCCCTCGAAGTTGCGATTCGACGTGGAGGCGCAGCGCTCGCCCGGCGCGAGAATGTCGGGGTTCATCCCCAGGCACATCGAGCAGCCCGCCACGCGCCAGTCGAAGCCGGCGTCGCGGAAGATACGGTCGAGGCCCTCTTCCTCGGCCTGCGCCTTCACCTGCTGGGAGCCGGGCACCACCATCGCGTCCACGGTCGAGGCCACCTTGCGCCCGGCAACGACCTCGGCGGCGGCGCGCAGGTCGCCGATCCGCGAGTTGGTGCACGAGCCGATGAAGACACGGTCGATCGCGATCTGCTCGATCGGCGTGCCCGGCTCGAGCGCCATGTAGTGCAGTGCCCGCTCGGCCGCCTCGCGCTCGGCGCGCTCGCCGAGCTCGCCCGGATCGGGCACCCTGTCGGTGACCGGCGCGACCATCGCCGGCGTCGTGCCCCACGTCACCTGTGGCGAGAGCGCGGCGGCGTCGACGACCAGCTCGCTGTCATACCCGGCGCCCTCGTCGCTCGCCAGCTCGCTCCAGCGCGCGAACGCTGCCTCCAGCTCCGCGCCCTTCGGCGCGCCCGGGCGCTCGTGTTCGGTGAACCACGCGAACGTCGTCTCGTCGGGGGCGACCATCCCCGCGCGCCCGCCGCCCTCGATCGTCATGTTGCACACGGTCATCCGCCCCTCCATCGAGAGGCGCTCGATCGCCGGACCGACGTACTCGACGACGTGGCCGCCGGCGCCGCCGACGCCCATCTGCCCGATCGTGCCGAGGATCAGGTCCTTCGCCGTCACCCCGAAGCCGAGCTCGCCCTCGTAGCGGATCCGCATCGAGCGGGGACGGTGCTGCACCATGCACTGGGTCGCCAGCACGTGCTCGACCTCGCTCGTGCCGATCCCGAACGCGAGCGCCCCGAACGCCCCGTGCGTGGCGGTGTGCGAGTCGCCACAGACGATCGTCAGGCCCGGCTGCGTCACGCCCAGCTCGGGGCCGATCACGTGCACGATCCCCTGGCGTTTGGAGCCGAGCGAGTACACCGGCACCCCGAACTCTGCGCAGTTGCGCTCGAGCGTTTCGACCTGCACGCGCGAGAGCTCTTCCTTGATCGCCGCCGCGTTGGGCGTGCCATCGGTCGGCGTGTTGTGGTCGGCCGTCGCCAGCGTGCGCTCGGGCCGGCGTACCCTGCGGCCAGCCAGGCGCAGCCCGTCGAACGCCTGCGGGCTTGTCACCTCGTGTACGAGATGCAGATCGATGTAGAGCAGTCCAGGCGCCACCTCGTGCGCCTCCCAGATCTTCTCAAACAGTGTCTTTGGCATTATTCCGATCCTCGGTCTATCTATTAGCAGTATTTGGTTTCACGCGCGTCCCGCTGGACGCATTGCCGCGCCTGCCCGGCTCCCCGTGAGCCTCGGCGAAGCGCCGCGAGTCGAGACTCAAGGCGCCGTCGCTGACCGAAACGGGGATGCTCGCCGGAGGCGAGCGTCCCCCGGCTTCGGTAGCCCAACGGCGTCCGCATCGCGCTGCGCGCGTGCGAGCGCTACAGACAGCGCCCGCACGTATGCGCGCGCGGCCGCCTCGATGATGTCCGTGGAGACGCCCTGGCCGGAGCCGGTCTGGCCCTGCACCTCGACGACCACCGACACCTCCCCGAGCGCGTCCTGACCCTCGGTGACCGCGTCGATGTGGAACTCGCGCAGCGCCGCGGCGACGCCGCTGGCGGCGTTGATCGCGCGGAAGATTGCGTCGACCGGGCCGTCGCCCGAGGACTCGGCGCGAACCTCCTCGCCCTCTGGGGGCACGACCACGACGCTCGCGCGGGGCGCCTCGCTCGTGGAGGCGTGCACCTCGAAGCCCCGCAGCGTGTACGCCTGTAGCTCGCCGTCGCCGCTACGCAGCTCATCGGCGACGAGCGCCTCCAGGTCCATCGCCGTGACCGACTTCTTGCGGTCGGCGATCTCCTTGAAGCGCTTGAACGCCGCGTTCAGCGCCTGGCCGTCGCACTCGATGCCCTGCTCCTTGAGCGCCTCGCGCAGCGCGTGGCGACCGGAGTGCTTGCCCAACACGATCGCGTTGGAGCGCAGCCCCACCGTTGTTGCGTCCATGATCTCGTAGGTGGTGCGCTCCTTCAGCACGCCGTCCTGGTGGATGCCGGCCTCGTGCGCGAACGCGTTGCGCCCGACGATCGCCTTGTTGGGCTGCACCGGGTAGCCGGTCAGGCGCGATACCAGGCGGCTGGTGCGCGCGATCTCGGTAGTCTCGATCCCCGTCCACAGCCCCAGGGTGGGCTCGCGCGTGTGCAGCAGCATCACGATCTCCTCGAGCGACGCGTTGCCGGCGCGCTCGCCGATCCCGTTGAGCGCGCACTCCACCTGGCGGCAGCCGGCTTCGATCCCGGCCAGCGAGTTGGCGACCGCCAGGCCCAGGTCGTCGTGGCAGTGCACCGATACGGTCACGTCGCGCAGGGCGGGCAGCAGGCGGTAGAGCTCCTCGAACATCGCCGCGTACTCGTGCGGCATCGTGTAGCCGACCGTGTCGGGCACGTTGATCGTGGTGGCGCCCTCCTCCAGCGCGACCTGGATCACCTCGGCCATGTAGTGGATGTCCGAGCGCGAGCCGTCCTCGGGTGAGAACTCGACGTCGTCGGTGTACTCGCGCGCCTGCGCCACCGCCGCGCGCACCTGGCCGATCACATCCTCACGCGTGGTCTGCAGCTTGTGCTTGATGTGGATGTCGCTGGTCGCGATGAAGATGTGGATGCGGGGCCGCTCGGAGTCGCGTACCGCCTCCCACGCCGCATCGACATCCTGCCTGGCGGTTCGCGCCAGGCCACAGATCACCGGGCCTTCGACCTCCCTGGCGATCGCTTGCACTGCCTCGAAGTCGCCGGGCGAGGTGATCGGGAAGCCCGCCTCGACGATGTCCACGCCCAGCCTTGCCAGCTGCTGGGCGATCTCCAGCTTCTCCTGCCTGTTCAGCGAGATGCCGGGCGACTGCTCGCCATCCCGCAGCGTCGTATCGAAGACACGCACACGATTGCGCTCGTCCCGTACGGGTACCGCCGCTGATGCCACCTGCTGATCGGTCATGTCGTTCTGCTCCTTTAGTCTGGCAGAAGAGGGGCCCGGCTCGCCGGCCTTCGGCCGCCTGCGCCACCCTCTAGGTCTCGTTCGAACTTCCTCCGGCTGTGTTTGCGGCTAGGCGGCCGCCACGCACTATTCCCCCCGAGGGGGGAGGAGGAGAAGTCGAATCGAGAGCTGCTGCAACGACATGCTGGGCCTAGGGTAGCACCACTGCCCAACCACCGGTGAACCCTTCCGAGGCGACGATCTCATCGACGACCTTGGCCGGCACCGGCGCGTCGGTGGTGACGACCATCGCCGCGACGCGCCGATCCTCGCTGGCCGCGTGCGATGCCCCATCCGGCGTGTGCCCGACCGCGGCGGAGGAGATATTGATGCCGTGGCGGCCGAAGATCGTGCCGACGCGCCCGATCATGCCCGGCAGGTCGGCGTAGCGGAAGACCGTCACGTTGGGCTCCAGCTCGACCGTCAGGCGCCGGCCCTGCACCTCGACGAGGTGCGGCACGCGGTTGGGGCCGATGCCGGTGCCCGCCACCGCGACCTTGCGCTCGCCGGCGATCACGGTAACGCGGATCAGCTCGTTGTAGTCCTGGGCCTCGGAAACCGTCTTCTCCTCGACCACGATCCCGCGCTCCTCGGCCATCGAGGGGGCGTTGACGAGGTTGACCTGCTCCTCGGTGCGGCCCTGCAGCGCGCCCTGGATCACCGCGAGCGTCAAAAGGCGGGTGTCGAAGTCGGCGATGCGCCCCATGAAGGCCGCCTCGATCCGCTCGACCGAGCTGCCCTCGGCCAGCTCCATCGCCAACCGTCCCAGCTGCCGCGCAAGCGGCAGGAACGGCCCCAGCACCTGCATGTCCTCGGCGCCGATCGCGGGGATGTTGACGGCCGTCGAGACGACCCCGCCGTCGAGCGCCGCCACAACCTGCTCGGCGCTTTGGTAGCCCGCCCTGTCGGTGGCCTCCGCGGTGGAGGCCCCGAGGTGGGGCGTGACGATCACGTTGGGGTAGGCGAACAGCGGGCTCTCGGTCATCGGCTCGGTGGGGAACACGTCGAGCGCCGCGCCGCCAACCTTGCCGGAGTCGAGCGCCGCCTGCAGCGCCGCTTCGTCGATCAAGCCGCCGCGCGCGACGTTGAGGATCCGCACGCCGTCGCGCATCTGCGCGAACGCCTCGGCGTTCAGCCAGTTCTTGGTCTCGTCGGTCTTGGGGAGGTGGATCGAGATGAAGTCGGCCTGCGCGTAGATCTCCTCGCTGTTCTCGGCCTTCTCGACCCCCAGCTCGCGGTAGCGCTCGGCGCTGACGAACGGGTCGAACGCGACAACGCGCATCTGAAAGCCGCGTGCGCGCGCGGCCACCAGCTGGCCGATCCGCCCGAAGCCGACGATCCCGAGCGTCTTCTCGTAGAGCTCCACGCCGGAGAACTTCGAGCGCTCCCACTTGCCCGCGGTCAGCGAGATGTACGCCTGGGGGATGTTGCGCGCGAGTGCCAGCAGCAGCGCGAGCGTGTGCTCGGCGGCGGTGACGACGTTGGACTGCGGCGCGTTGGCGACCACGATCCCCCGTTTGGTGGCAGCGTCCACGTCGACGTTGTCCACCCCCACGCCGGCGCGCCCGATCGCGCGCATGTTGGTCGCCTTGTCGATCAGCTCGGCGGTGAGCTTCGTCGCCGAGCGGATCAGGATGCCGTGGTACTCGCCGATCCGTTCCGCCAGCTGCTCGTCGTTCCAGTCGAAGCCGAGGTCGACGTCGAAGTGCTCGCGCAGCAGCTCCACCCCGGAGTCGCCGATGTTCTCCTTGACCAACACCTTCAAACGCTCGCCGTTGGTTGCGGTGGACATGGCGCTGGATGAGGATGGAGAGGAGGTGGGGGCGGGGCTCGTGTGTGCGCTTTCGGCGGCGCTCATGATGCCATCCCTTCCACTACCCACTCGATACACGATGTCAGCGCCTGCACGTCGGAGGGCTCGACCGCGGGAAACATTCCGATCCGCAGTTGGTTGCGCCCCAGCTTGCGGTAGGGCTCGGTGTCCACGATCCCGTTCTCGCGCAGCGTCCTGGCGACCGCGGCGGCGTCGACGGAGTCCTCGAAGTCGATCGTGCCGACGACCAGCGAGCGCTTCGCGGGGTCGGCGACGAACGGCGTTGTGTAGGAGGTGCGCTCGGCCCACCCGTACAGGTGCTCGGAGGAGGCGCGCGTGCGCGACACACACCAGTCGAGGCCGCCGCCGTCGAGCATCCAGCTGATCTGCTCGGCGAGCAGGAAGAGCGTGGCGAGGGCGGGCGTGTTGTAGGTCTGGTCTTTGAGCGAGTTCTCGAGCGCTGTCGCGAGCGAGAGGAACTGCGGGATCCAGCGCGGGTGGGCGGGGTGGGCGGATTCCGATCCGCCGCTGCCGGCGAGCTTCGCGATCCGCTCCTGCGCCGCCGGACTCAACAGCGCGACCCACAGCCCGCCGTCGGCGGCGAAGCTCTTCTGCGGCGCGAAGTAGTAGGCGTCGGTGTGCGCCACATCGACCGGCAGCCCGCCAGCGCCCGAGGTCGCGTCGATCAAAACGAGCGCATCGCCGGCGGGTCGCACGACCGGGACCATCACGCCGGTGGATGTCTCGTTATGCGCCCACGCAACCACGTCGGCCCCGGCCTCAGCGACGGCAGCCTGCTCCGGATCCGGCGCGTCGCCCGGCTCCGCCAACAGCACCACCGGCTCCTCCAAGAATGGCGCCTCGCGCGCTACCTGGGCGAACTTGGAGGAGAACTCGCCGTAGGTGAGGTGCAGCGAGCGGCACTCGATCAGGCCGCATGCTGCCGCATCCCAGAAAGCGGTGGCCCCGCCGTTGCCGAGCGCGACCTCGTACCCGTCGGGCGCGCCGAGGAGCTCGCTCAGCCCGGAGCGGATTTCGCCCACGAGTGCCTTGACCGGCTTCTGCCGGTGCGAGGTGCCCATCGGCGCCGCCCCTTCGCCCAGCCGCGCGAGCGCCTCGGGACGGACCTTGGAGGGGCCACAGCCGAAGCGCCCGTCCGCGGGCTTCAGCTCGGGTGGAATCGTCAATTGCTGCTCTGCGCTGGTGCTCATGGGCTTCCTCGCTTCGAGGGGTTACATAAGAGGTGCCCAGGCGCGCGGCGGTGCTGCTTTGAGTGTCGCTCCCCGGTGGTCGCTTCCACCTCGCTGCTGCGCCAGTCGCGACAGGGGCGAGTTTAGCTAAAACGAGGTCTGAATCCAATCCATGTGCGAGCGCAGCTCCTTGCCGACCTCTTCGATCTGCGTGTTGGCCTGCTCCTCGCGCATCCGCAGGAAGTTCTCCTGCCCCGCGCGGTTCTCCGCGATCCACTCGCGTGCGAAGTCCCCGGACTGAATCTCGCCGAGGATCTTGCGCATCGCCGCGCGCGTCTCCTCGGTGATCACCCGTTTGCCGCGCGTGTAGTCGCCGTACTCGGCCGTGTTGGAGATCGAGTAGCGCATCCCCGCGAGGCCCTTCTCGTACATCAGATCGACGATCAGCTTGACCTCGTGCAGGCACTCGAAGTAGGCCATCTCGGGGTCATACCCTGCCCCGACCAGCGTCTCGAAGCCGGCCTGCACGAGCTCGGAGACGCCGCCACAGAGGACGGCCTGCTCGCCGAAGAGATCCGTCTCGGTCTCGTCCTTGAAGGTCGTCTCGATCACGCCGCCGCGGGTGCAGCCGATCCCCTTCGCGTACGCCAGCGCGAGCGCGCGGGCGTTGCCGGTGGCGTCCTGGGCGACCGCGATCAACCCGGGCACGCCGCTGCCTTCGAGGAACTGGCGGCGCACGAGGTGGCCGGGGCCCTTGGGGGCGACCATCGCCACGTCGACACCCGGAGGCGGGAGCACCTCGCCGTAGTGGATCGAGAAGCCGTGACCGAACAGCAGCATGTTGCCGGGCGCGATCCCGTCGGCGATCTCCGCCTCCCACACCTGGTGGTGGAGCTCGTCGGGCAGCAGGATCATCACCAGGTCGCCGCGGCTGGCTGCCTCGACGACCGGCAGCACCTCGAGGCCCTGCTCGCGCGCCTTGGCGACCGAGGGCGAGGTGTCGCGCAGGCCGACCACCACCTGCACGCCGGAGTCCTTGAGGTTGAGCGCGTGGGCGTGGCCCTGGGAGCCGTAGCCGATGATCGCGACGGTCTTGTCGTCGAGCAGCGTGAGGTTGGCGTCGTCGTCGTAGAGCATGGCGGCAGGCTATCCGAAAGCTGGCGCCCTCCGCGCGCCCGGTCGCCGCGCGGGTCGATCGCCCGGGGGCGGCTCAGGCAAACGCGACAGCGACCAGCGAGCGCCCCGGTATCTCCAGTGTCCCATCGGCCACCCTATAGGGGACCAGGCGCTCCGCAAGCGAGGCCTCGATCGCCTCGATCTCGGTGGCGGGCTGGGCGAGCACGAGGTCGTGCAGCTCCCGCGAGATGTCGAGCATCGTCTCCCAGAAGGACTCGAACGAGGGGTGGCTCTGCACCACGTCGATCGCCTCGACGACGATTTCGGTGAAGCCGGCCTCGCCCAGCAGCGCGCACAGACGCTCGGGGTCGCCGAGCCCGAACGGGCCAGGCGTGTACTCGGTGGACTGCGCCGGAGGCTGCGCCAGCCCACGCTCCAGCAGCTCAATCCGCGGCGCGAGCGCCCACGGGTTGGCGGTGAGCGTGTCCCATACCGCGAGCGCCACGCGCCCGCCGGGGCGCAGCACGCGGCGGGTCTCGACCAGCGCGGCGAGCGGGTCGGCCATCAGCATGTAGCCCCAGCGGCACAGCACCGCGTCGACGCTCGCCACAGGCAGGTCGATCCATTCGGCGTTCCACACCTGAAACTCGATGTTGGTCAGCTCGAGCTGCGCCGCGCGGGCACGGGCGCCCTCGAGCATCGCCTCGGCGTGGTCGGAGAGGATCACCCCGCCGGTGGGGGCGACCAGCTCGGCGGCCAGCAGCCCCGTCTCCCCCACGCCGGCCGCCAACTCCAGGACACGCTGGCCGTGCTGGGGCTCGATCGCCTCGACCATCCAGTGCGACACGGGCGCGCCAAATGCGCGAATCGCCTCCTGGCGGCGCACCCAGCCGCTCGCCGCCTCCTCCCAGTGCTCGGCGCTGCGGCGCCGGTGCTCCTCGGCGGGGTGCTCGCTCTCGCCCACGGGATCGGTGCCGTTGCGCGCCAGCCCATCTGCCCCCGCTCCACTTCGGTGTGATCCGGCGTCGGCCTTCATCGCAGCTCCCTTCGCAGCAGCTTGCCCGATCGCGTACGTGGCAGTGGCCCCTCCACCAGCGCTACCTCCTTTGGAACCTTGTACGGAGCCAGACGCGCGGCGCAGTGTGCGCGCAGCTCCTCGCCGTGCAGTTTGGCACCGTTGCGCACGACCACCAAGGCGGTGACCGCCTCGCCCCAGCGCTCGTCGGCACGGCCGACCGCCGCCGCCTCGAGCACGCAAGGGTGCTCTTCGAGCACGGCCTCCACCTCGGTGGGCGCCACGTTCTCCCCCCCGCTGACGATCGTGTCGGCCTTACGTCCGGTTACCAACAAATTCCCCTCACCATTCAATCTACCCATATCTCCCGTTCGCAACCATCCGTCCTCATCCGCAACGCCGCGCGCGAGAGTGGGGCCGGCGACTTCGATCTCGCCGTCGGCGGCGGTTCGCACGCGCGTGCAAAAGAGCGGGGGCCCCGCCGAAGTGCTCTCGGCAGGCGTTCGAGCCGACCGGCCATCGATCGCAGCCAGTGGCAGCGTGGTCGTCTGCGAGCAGGTCTCGGTCATGCCATAGGTGAGGCTCACCGGCACCCCCGCCGCGCGTGCCCGCGCCAGCAGGGCCGCCGGCACCGGACCTCCGCCGGTGAGCGCACAGCGCAGCGCGGGCGGACGCTCCAAGCCGGCGTCGAGCAGGCGGGTGAGCGTGGTGGCCACCAGCGAGACGAGTGTCACCGGCGCGGCTGAGGACACCCCTGCTCGCGCGACACGTGACGCGGCGACCGTTGTCCGATTGGTAGGCCCGAAAAGATGCCCACCACCCCCAGCCTCGCCCATCGCCGCCCGCAAGGTGAGCTCCGTGTCGAAGCGCTCGTGAACCACCGCCGTGGTGGCGTAGATCGCACTGCGCAGCAGGATCGAGAGCCCACCGACGTGCGAGAGCGGCAGGTTGCACAGCCACCGCTCATGCGGGTCGAGTCCCAGTGCGACCGCCGAGCCGAGCGCGCTCCAGAGCAAGTTGCCGTAGGTCAGCTCGACCGGCTTGGGGGCCGAGGTCGTCCCGGAGGTGTGGATCACCGCCGCCACCGCGTCGAGGTCGTGCGTGGCGCCGGCGGGAGCGCCCCGCACACCAGCCGGAACGCCCCGCGCACCGGCAGCACGCAGCGGCTCATCCACGACGACCGCCGCCCCATCCACGATCGCCGCGCGCTCGCGCTCGCCAAGGCGCAGATCGACCGGCACCGCCGCCGCCCCGAGCAGCAGGCAGGCGTGCAGCGCGCACACGAAGTCGAGGCCGGCCGGAAGTGCGATCGCCACCCGCTCGCCCGGCGCCGCGCCGCGCGCGGCCAGCTCGCCCGCGCCCGCCCTTGCCCGCTCCAACAGCTCGGCGTAGGAGCAGGCCTCCACCGGAGTCTGCACAGCGATTGCCGACGGCGCGGACGCAGCCGCCCGTTCGAGCCAGGTATCGACGACCATCGTCACAGGCTAGACCGAAAAAGAGGGGCCCGACCGAAGCCGGGGGACACGGGCCTTCGGCCCGCATCCCCGTTTCGGCCAGCCGGCCTTGGGCCGGCTGCGCCGGGTGGGCGGGGTCCTTTAGCCTTCGCGCATGCCAACCACCTGGATCGCCGCCGGCGAGTACACCGACATCCGCTACGAGAAGTCCGAGGACGGGGGAATCGCGAAGATCACGATCGACCGGCCAGAGGTGCGCAATGCGTTCCGGCCACTGACCGTGATCGAGATCTCGCGCGCCCTCACGCAGGCGCAGGAGGACCTCGACGTCGGCGCGATCGTGCTCACCGGCGAGGGACCGCAGGCCTTCTGCGCCGGTGGCGACCAGCGCGTGCGCGGGGACTCGGGGTACCTGAACGACGAGCAGATGAAATCCCCGCCCACCCCCCGCGCCGGCGTGGGGCGCTTTCACGTCACCGACCTGCACATTCAGATCCGCCGCCTGCCAAAGCCCGTGGTGGCGATGGTCGCCGGGTATGCGATCGGCGGGGGCCACGTGCTGCATCTGGTGTGCGACCTGACGATCGCCGCCGAGAACGCCCGCTTTGGCCAAGTGGGGCCGCGCGTGGGCTCCTTCGACGGCGGCTTCGGCGCGGGGCTGCTCGCCAACCTCGTGGGGCCGAAGAAGGCGAAGGAGATCTGGTTTCTCTGCCGCCAGTACGACGCCGCGGAAGCGCTCGAGATGGGACTGGTCAACACCGTGGTGGCGCTGGAGCGCCTGGAGGAGGAGACCGTCGGGTGGTGCCGGGAGATGCTGGCGCTGTCCCCCTTCGCGCTGCGGCTGCTGAAGGCCTCGTTCAACGCCGCCGAGGACGGCCTCTCCGGAGTGCAGCAGCTCGCGCACGACGCCAACCTGCTCTTCTACGGCAGCGAGGAGGCCCAGGAGGGCCGCGACGCCTACCGCGAGAAGCGCACCCCCGACTTCTCGCGCTTTCCGCGGAGGGCATGACCGCCGTGACCGCGGTCGCGGCGCACAGGGACGCGAGCGCCGTGCGCATCTGGGTGATGGCGGCGCGCGTGCGCACGCTGCCGGCGGCGATCGCGCCGGTGCTGGTGGGTACCTCGCTGGCGCTGGGGGACGGCCACTTCATGGCGCTGGCATTCGTGGCTGCGCTGCTCGGGGCGGTGTTCATCCAGGTGGGCACCAACCTCTCGAACGACTACTCCGACGCGCGGCGCGGCGCCGACACCGAGGACCGCCTCGGCCCGGTGCGCGTCACCGCGGGCGGCCTCGTGCCGCCCCGCCAGGTACTGATCGCAACCTATGTCACCTTCGGTCTTTCGGTGCTGTGCGGGGCCTACCTGATCTCGGTCGCCGGCTGGGGCCTGCTGGCGGTCGGCGCCGCGTCGATCCTCGCCGGGATCCTCTACACCGGCGGGCCGCGCCCGTACGGGTACGAAGGGCTGGGCGAGATCTTTGTGTTCCTATTCTTCGGGATCGTTGCCGTGGCGGGCTCCTACTACGTACAGGTGCAGCACCTGCCCTGGCAGGCGTTCGCCTGCGCGGCTCCGGTTGGCCTGCTGGCGAGCGCGATCCTCGTGGTCAACAACGTGCGCGACATCGACACCGACCGCCGCGCGGGCAAGCGCACGCTCGCGGTGCGCCTCGGCCGGCAGCGCACGCGCGCGCTGTACACCGCGATGCTGACGATCGCCTTCCTGGCCGCGCCGCTGCCGTGGGCGCTCGGCTCGATGACCGCGTGGCTACTGCTGCCGTGGGGGGCGATCCCGCTGGCGCTCTCGCTGATCCGCGTGGTGCGCACGCGCATCGACGGCCCCGCGCTGAACGGGGCGCTCGCGCGCACCGGCCTGCTGCAGCTGCTGTTCTGCCTGCTGTTCGCCGCCGGGATCCTCGCCAGCGGAGGCATCGGCGGATAGGAAGGCATTTGCAGATGCAGATGACCGTCACCGAGCGGACGCTGCGCCTGCGCACGCCGCTGCAGACCTCCTATGGCACCGTGCACGAGCGACGGCTGCTGGCGGTGACGCTGAGCGACGCCGACGGCGTGAGCGGCCACGGCGAAGCGGCGCCGCTGGAGCCCTACGACGGCATCGGCATCGCCCGGGTGCGCACGGCGCTGGAGGCCTACCGGCCGGTGCTGATGCAGTCGGCGACGGCCAATGGCGCGCAGCTGATCGAAGCGTGCCGGCGCGTCGATGACCTCCCCGCGGCGCTCGCTGCGATCGACCTCGCGCTGTGGGACCGCGCCGGGCGACGCGCGGGCAAGCCGGTGGCGGCGCTGCTCACCGACGGGGTGGGCGGGCTTCCAATCTCCGAGATCCAGGTCAACGCGACCGTCGGCGCGACCGACCGCGCTGGCGCCGCAGAGCAGGCCGCGCGCGCGGCGGAGCAGGGGTATGAGTGCGTGAAGCTGAAGGTGGGCGTCGGCGACGACGCCGGCCGCGTGGCGGCGGTGCGCGCCGCCGTGGGCCCCCACACCGCGCTGCGACTCGACGCCAACGGCGCCTGGGACGTGGAGGAGGCGGTGCGCGCGATCGAGGCGCTGACTCCCGTGGGCCTCGAGCTCGTGGAGGAGCCCACCCACGGTCTGCAGGCGGTGCGTAAGGTGCGCGAGCGCGTGGCCGCACGCGTGGCGATCGACGAGACCGCGGCCGAGCACGGGGCGCTGGGCGCGGGCGTCGCCGACGCGGTGTGCCTGAAGATCTCCCGCTGCGGCGGCATCGCCGGCCTGCTCGCCGCCGCCGCGCTCGTCAGGGCCTCAGGCGCGGAGGTGTACCTCGCATCGACGCTCGACGGCCCGCTAGGGGTGGCCGCCGCCGTGCACGCCGCCGCCGCCCTAGCCTCGCGCGGCCCGCTCCCGGCCTGCGGGCTGGCGACGCTCGGCCTGTTCGAAGGGCTGGAGGAGGAGGGGGGTGTTGCTCTGCCCGTGTGCAACGGCCGCATCGCGGTGCCCGGAGCTCCGGGGTTGGGGGTTGGCGCGCCTCAGAGCGCCTGAACGACCGCCGCCGGATTCTCCAGTGGCAGCCCATGACCGCCGGGCACGACGACCAGCTCGCCCGCCGGCAGCAGCTCGACCATCCGCTGCCCCAGCGCCAGGAACTTCTCATCCCGCTGCCCCACCAGCACGGTCACCGGCATCGCCAGCTCGGGGAGGCGATCCCACAGCGGCCGCATCTCCCCCACACCGAGACCTCGCATCGCAGCGGCCAGCGCGTCGGGCCGGTTGCGGCGCTGATCCTCACGCGCCAACGCACCCACCTCCGGAGGGTCGGCGGCAAACAGCGGTTGGGTGCGCCAGCGCTCGATGAACTCCTCGTAGGGCCCGCATTCGAGATCGTCCGCGAGGGCACGGTCCGCAAGCCGGCGGGCGGCACGCTCCTCCGCATCCTCGATCCCGGGGTTGACCCCGATCAGCACGAGCCGCGCCACCCGCTCGGGCGCCGCCAGCGCCACATGCAACGCGACGCGCCCACCGAGGGAGTAGCCGCACAGCGCGAAGCGCTCGGGGCCGGCGGCGAGCACATGTTCGACGCAGCCACCAAAGGAGATCGGCCGCGGGGCGTCCGCCTCGGCACCGTGGCCCGGGAGGTCGAGCGGCAGCAGACGGTAGCGTTCACGGTCGACCGAAGCCGGGAGACACGCGCCTCCGGCGCGCATCCTCGTTTCGGCCAGCGCCACCACGCCGTCCCAGGCGCGGTGGGTGCCGCCAAAGCCGTGCAGCAGGACGAGGCTTTCGCTCACACCGCGATCCTATGACCACCGCCACCGCCACCTACACCCTGCTGCGAGCGTTCGTGGACGAGCTGGCGCGCTGCGGACTGCGGGACGCGTGCACCTCGCCGGGGTCGCGCAGCACGCCGCTGGTGCTCAGCCTCGCCCGCGAGCCGCGGCTGCGCTGCCACTCGCACATCGACGAGCGCTGCAGCGGCTTCTTCGCAGTCGGCCTCGCGAAGGCGACGGGGGTGCCGGTGGCGGTGACGTGCACCTCGGGTACCGCGGTCGCAGAGCTCCTACCTGCCGCAACCGAGGCGCACCAGGCGGGCGTGCCACTGCTGCTCCTCACAGCCGACCGCCCCCCCGAGCTGCGCGAGAACGGCGCCGGCCAGACGATCGACCAAATCAAGCTGTTCGGCAGCGCCGCCAAGTGGTTCTTCGAAGTTGGCACACACGAGCTGGAGACCGATGAGGCCAGCGCCGGCGATGCCGGCAAAGCTCGGCTGCGCTGGATGCGCACGCTCGCCTGCCGCGCCTACTGGCTCGCGCTGGAGGGGCAGCCCGGCGTGGTGCACCTCAACTTCCCGCTGCGCGAGCCCCTCGTGCGCAGCGAAGCCGGGCCGCTGCCCCACGACGGCACCGGACGCCCCGACGGCCGCCCGCTCGTGACCTGCACGCCCGCGCGGGCGGCGGCGGGCGAGGACGCGCGCTCACTCGCCGTTCCCGTGGCCGCCACCAGCCGGGGGGTGGTCGTGGCCGGGCGCTACGAGCGCGACACCGAGCTGGGTGAGGCAGCCTCGGCGTTCTGCGCAGCGGCCGGCTGGCCACTGCTGGCCGACCCCCTCTCGGGCGCGCGGCGAGGGGAGGCCGCGGTGGCGCACTACGATGCGCTGCTGCGCCACAGCGCGTTCGCCGCCGGCGTCGAGCCCGATCTCGTGCTGCGCATCGGCGACCTGCCCACGTCCAAGCCGCTGCGCGGGTGGCTGGCTGGAATGGGCGACGTTGTCCCGCAGGCAGCGATCGATCGGGAGGGCCGCTGGCAGGATCCCGACGCGGCGCTCTGCCGGCGCTTCGCGCTGGAGCCGGCCGCGGCGTTGCGCGCGCTGGCGGCGAACCCGCCCGCGCCCGACCCCGACTGGCTGGCGGGCTGGCGCAGTGCGGACGAGCGCGCCGCCGAGGCGCTGCTCGGGGTGCTGGGTGCGAGTGGCCTCAGCGAGCCCACGGTCGCCGCCGAGCTCGGCGTGCTGCTGCCCGAGCGGGCGACGCTGTTCGTGGCCTCCTCGATGCCGGTGCGCGACATCGAGAGCTTCTGGCCTGTGCGCCCCGACCCCCCGCGCGTGCTGTGCAACCGCGGCGCCAACGGCATCGACGGCACCGTCTCAAGCGCCTTCGGCGCCGCCGCCGCGGGCCCCGGCCCGACGGTGCTGCTGATCGGCGACGTGGCCCTCGCACACGACATCGGCGGCCTGCTCGCCGCGCGCCGCCTGGAGCTCGATCTGACGATCGTGCTGATCGACAACGGCGGTGGGGGCATCTTCGACTTCCTGCCGGTCGCCACGACCCGCGACGATACGGCCGAAGACAACATCTACACTCGCCACATCGCCACCCCGACAGGACTGGATTTCACGCACGCCGCACGGCTGTACGGGATCGAACACGAGACCGTCACCGACGTGCTCGCCTTCCGCGCCGCGCTGGAGCGCGCACTCACCGAGCGCCCACGCCGCACAGGGATCATCGAAGTCCGCACCGACCGCGCCGAGAACGTGGCGCTGCACCGCCGCGCGTGGGACGCCGTCGCGGGAGTGTTGGACGGGGGAGCCTGAGCGCGCTCGGTGGGAGCCGTCGGGGAAACCGCATGCTCGCCTACCTCCTATGGCACCGCCCCGCGGACGGGGTCGAACGCGCGACCTACGAGCAGGCCAGCGAGCGCTTTCATCGCTCTCTGCAGCACTCGCCACCGGCCGGCCTGCGCGGCTCGGCCGTGCTGCGTCTCGCCGAATGCCCGTGGCTGGCTCCGGCGCCGGAGGGCACACCCGCGGCCACCTACGAGGACTGGTACCTGCTCGATGACTTCACAGCCCTCGGCGTGCTCAACGAGGCGGCCGTTGCGCACGGGCACCGCAGCGCCCACGACGGTGTCGCCCAGCGCTTCGGCTCCGGAGCAGGAGGGCTGTACGGCCTGCTGGAGGGCCACGCCGACCTCGCCGGCGCACCGCACGCCATTTGGATCTCCCGCCCCCCGGGCGAGCGGCGCGGCGAGCTGGCGCAGCTGCTCGCGGACGGCATCGACCCCGCGCACGCCAGCCTGTGGCGCCGAGCGCTTGTGTTCGGTCCAGCCCCCGAGTACTGCTTGCTCGCGCCGGAGACCCCGAAGGGCGTCTCCCCCACGCGTCTGCCGAACGGCTGGCGCGCGCAGGGTATCGAGCGCGAGCTGCTTTGGACAGGCTCAGCCAGCCAGCAGCGGTAACAGCGCGGCAAGCTTGACCTCGGTCTCGGCCAGCTCCGAGGCGGGGTCGGAGTCGCGCACGACGCCGACGCCGGCGTAGCAACGGGCGACGCGACCGCGCAGCAGCGCGCAGCGCAGCGCGACGCAGAACTCGCCGTCGCCGGTGGCGTCGGCCCAGCCGACCGGGCCCGCGTACCAGCCGCGGTCGAGGCCCTCGAGGGCGGGGATCAGCGGGCGGGCGCGCTCCAGCGGCTCGCCCCCGACGGCGGGGGTGGGGTGCATGAGCTCCAGCAGCTCGATCACGTCTAGCGGCTGCGCCAGCTGGGCGCGGATCGGCGTGCCGAGGTGCTGGATGTTGGCGACCTTCACGAGCGCCGGCTCGGGTGGCGCGGCGGTCCACAGCGCGTGCTGGCGCAGCGCCCGCTCGATCCGGCGGATCACGATCGCATGCTCCTCGCGGTCCTTCTCGGAGTGCATCAGCTGTTCGCCTAGGTGGTCGTCGACGGCGGGGTCGGCGCTGCGGCGCATCGAGCCGGCGAGCGCCAGTGCGCTGACGCGATGACCCTCCCGACGCACCAACAGCTCGGGGCTGGCGGCGACGAACGCGGCGTCGTCGCGGCCGACGCAGAACACGGTGCACGAGGGGAAGCCCTCGCGCAGCACCCCGAACAGCGCGGCGGGGTCGTGGTCGCGAGGGGCGTGCACCCGCACCTCGCGCGCCAGCACCACCTTCTCCAGCTGCCCCTTGCCGATCAGCTCGACCGCGCGCGCGACCGCGGCCTCGTAGTGCTCGGGCGGCATCGCGCTCGCGATCCGGTAGCGCCCCGTGGGCGCCGGGTCGAGCAGCGCCAGCGGCTCCACGCGCAGCTCGCCGACACGGCGCTCCAGGCGGGAGAGCAGCTGCTCGGGGGTGTCGTCGGGGGCGGCGAGCGCGCACAGCGTCATGCGAACATCCACGCTCCCGCCCGGCCCACCGCCGACGCTCATCTGCTCACCGCCGACCGTGCCGGGGCGCGCACCCCGATCTCTCCGCAGGGCTGTGGCCGACTGGCGGCGGGTGAGCGCGACCTCCGGCACGATCAGCGAGGCGGGCGCGAAACCGCTCCACGCCAGGTCGGCGCCGCCCTCGGCCGCGAACGCGAAGCCGCCCAGCGCGATCGGCCCGTCGCTGGTGGATCCCGGGTCGGAGGGATCTTCGGGCGGGTCGCCGACGGCCGCCGCGGCGAGCGCGCGCCAGCGGTCGGCCACGGTGGCAAAGCGTTCGGGGCCGGTGGCCGTCAGGCAGGCCGCCTCGCCGAGCGCGGCCAGCGCGCGCGCGCCACGCTCGGGCTGCTCCAATAGAAACCACGACTCTCCCGGGCGCCGCGAAGCGCACACGACCGCACTGGGATCGAGGTCCGCCGGCAGCGGCAGGGTCAACGCCGCGAGCGTCTGGCGGCCGCTGCGCCGTGCGCGCCTGACGGCGAGCTGCAGGCGTGCCCCAAGCCGCTCGCGGTCGGCGTCGCTGAGCGCGAACGGGGAGCGCTCAGACGTACGTAGCAGCACGAGCGCCTCCTGAGGGCCGGTGAGCAAGCAGGCCAAGGACGCAGTGAGCGAAATGTGCTTTGCACATGAGCGATCGAGGACGCAGAGATGCGCAGCTCACCGGCCCTCAGGTCTCGCTGCGGCCTCGGGCGATCGCTATCTCCCCCGTGCGCATCATCTCGATCAGCCCGAATGGCCTCACCATGTCCTCGAAGGCCTGAATCTTCTCGGTGGTGCCGGTGATCTCGACGACGATCGAACGCTTGGTGACGTCGACCACCTTGCCACGGAAGATCTCGGTGATCTGCATCAGCTCGCCACGCTGGGGGCCATCGGCGGAGACCTTGAACATCGCCAGCTCGCGCGACACCGTGTCGCCCGGGTCGAGGTCGCGGATCTTCAGTACGTTGATCAGCTTGTGCAGCTGCTTGGTGACCTGGTCGATCGGGTGTAGGGCGCCGTCGACCGTGAGCGTCACGCGCGAGACGCGCTCGTCGTCGGTGGGACCGACGGTGAGCGTGTCGATGTTGAAGCCACGGCGCGCGAACAGGCCCGCGATGCGGGTGAGTACGCCGGACTTGTTTTCCACGAGGATCGAGAGGACGTGCTTGCGCCCGGTGCGCAAGTTGCCGGAGGCTTCGAGCTCGGCGAGGCTGAGCGGCGCCTTGGTGGCCGGTTCACCCATCACCCACCACCCCCCGGCCTTGCTGCCCCGTGCTCGATCCACGCAAGCTCGTGGCGTAGCTTCGTGCGAGCACCCACCCTCATCCCACCATCTCCCTGGCAGCCTGCCCGGCGGGAATCATTGGGTACGTATTCTCCTCGCGGGTGACGCGCACGTCCACGACCACGGGGCCCTCCGTGGCGATCGCCCGCTTGATGTCTTCCACCAGCGTGTGCTTGTCCTCGAAGCGCATCCCGGTGGCACCGTAGGCCTCGGCGAGCTTCACGAAGTCGGGGAACTTGCCCATGTCCACGTGGGAGTAGCGGCCGTCCCAGAAGAGCTCCTGCCACTGGCGCACCATGCCGAGGTAGCCGTTGTTCATGATGAACACCTTGATCGGGATCTGATCCTGCGCGCAGGTGGCTAGCTCCTGGGCATTCATCTGCACCGAGCCGTCGCCCGCGACGCAGCACACGAGGCGATCGGGGCAGCCGACGGCGGCGCCCATCGCGGCCGGCAGCCCGAAGCCCATCGTCCCCAGGCCGCCGGAGTTGATCCACCGCCGCGGCGCCGGGAAGTCGTAGTACTGGGCGGTCCACATCTGGTGCTGGCCAACGTCGCTTGAGACGATCGCCTCGCCGCCCGTCGCCTCGTACAGCGCCTGGATCATGTACTGGGGCTTGATCTCGGCGTCGGTGCTGTCCTCATATTTGAGCGGATACTGCTCGCGCCACCCATCGATGCGACTCCACCACTCCCCCAGCCGCGCGGGGTCGGCCCCCAGCGCGCGGTACTCGATCGCGAGCTTCGCCAGCACGTTGCGGGCGTCGCCGACGATCGGGATGTGGGCGGGCACGTTCTTCGATATCTCCGCCGGGTCGACGTCGATGTGGATGAACTTCGCGTGGGGCGCAAACTCCGAGAGCTTGCCGGTGATGCGATCGTCGAAGCGGGCGCCCACGGCGCAGATCAGGTCGGCCTCGTCCATCGCGTAGTTGGCAGCGCGGGTGCCATGCATCCCCAGCATCCCCAGCCACTGAGGGTTGGGTATCCCATCTGCTCCGGCTCCGCTCACGCCTGCTCCCTCCACCCCTTCCCCACCCACCCGTGCAGGGAAGGCGCCGAGGCCCATCAGCGTGCAGGTGACGGGGAAGCGATCGCAGCCGGCGAGCTCCACCAGCTCCGCGGAGGCGTTCGCGTTCACCACGCCTCCACCGGCGTAGATCACGGGGCGCTGGGAGGCGGCAAGCGCCTTGGCGGCCTGGCGGATCTGCTTCTGGTTGCCATCCACCGTCGGCTGATAGCCGGGGAGGCGCACATCGGTCACCGGCTCGTAGGTGATCTCGGCGCGCGAAAGATCCTGCGGGATGTCCACCAGCACGGGGCCGGGGCGTCCGGTAGAGGCGATGTGGAAGGCCTCGTGGATCGCCCTGGGTATCTCCAACGGGTTCTGGATCATGAAGGAGTGCTTGACCACGGGCATCGTGATCCCGATCGTGTCGGCCTCCTGGAAGCCGTCGGTGCCCAGCAGCTCGGTGCGCACCTGGCCGGTGATGAACACCACCGGCACAGAATCCATCATTGCGTCGCAGATCGGGGTGACGAGGTTGGTGGCGCCTGGGCCCGAGGTCGCAAACGCGACGCCCACTTTGCCGGTCGCCTTGGCGTAGCCCTCGGCGGCATGCCCACCGCCGGCCTCGTGGCGGACGAGGATGTGGCGGATGCCGGCGTCGACGAAGGCGTCGTAGGTCGGGAGGTTGGCGCCCCCGGGCAAGCCGAACACGACCTCCACGCCCTCCGCCTTGAGGCATTCCATCAGTGCGTCAACCGCGCGCATGCGTGCCAACCGCCTTTCCACTGCACTCGAACCGGGCCAAAAAGGCAGTGTACCAGCGGGTTTGTGCCCGCCCGCGACGCTCTCCTAATGGTCGATGGCCAAGCCAGGCAAGGACGCAGTGAGCGAAGTGTGCTGGCCGAAACGGGGATGCGAGCGAAGCGAGTGTCTCCCGGTTTCGGTACACGAGCGATCGAGGACGCCGCCTGGCGCCGCGCCAGCGGCCGTTAGGAGGAGCCGATCCCGATCCCGATCGCCAGCGCGATCGCCCCACCGACGGTGACGACAAGCAGCGAGGAGCGCATCGAGACGTGCAGGAAGCGTTTGCGCACCCAGGCGATCGCAAACAGCTCGAACGCCACGACGCACCCCGCCACCAGCAGCGCTTTGTGGACGTCGCTGATGAAGAACGGCAGCGTGTGGAAGATGCCGCCGAGCGTGGTCATCCCGCCGGTGATCGCGCCGCGCACCACCGCCGAGCCGCGGCCGGTCTGCTCGCCGGTGTCCGACAGCGCCTCCGACCACCCCATGCTCACGCCTGCCCCCAGCGCCGTGGAGAAGCCGACCAGCAGCGCCACGCGCGAGTCGGAGGAGATCGCCGCCGCGAAGATCGGCGGCAGCGAGGAGACGGTGCCGTCGATCATGCCCACCAGCGCCGGCTGCACCACGCGCAGCACGAAGTCGCGCTCGTCGGGAAAGCCCGCGCGGTGGATCAGCCGCGCGATCAGCGAGTCGTGTGCTGGGACGGGGGGCGCCTTGGCGCTCATCCCAGCTTTATAGAGCCTGCGCCGTTTCGGGCTCCCTAATGTGTTGGGGGGAGGGCAGGCCCGGAAGGGCGGGCCATTCGGACCCCTCCCGGCTTCGATTGGGGCCTACGAGCAACCCACGAGAGACACCCCCCCAATGGGTCTCGCCTTCAAGTGTGAGCGGCCGAGGACGGCTCCCACGATTCGGGTGGAAGAACAGCCTCTGGAAACTCCAGCTCCGTTCCGCAACGGGTGCAGAGGGCGTCGTAGATCTTGGTGACGCGCCCGCAGCGGGGGCAGCGGCGGCGCAACTCGTTGCTCTCCATCCGATAGGCGATTGCGGCGAGCAGCCCGAAGAAGGGCACCACCGCCGAGATCACAAACCACAGCAGGAACGAGCTGCCCTTGATGCGCCCGACGATCCCGCCTGCGAGACCGAAGCCGAGGCAGATGACCACGTATCCCATCGCGCCGCGCCTCTCAGAACAGGACGCGCACTGCCCACACGATCGCCACGATCGCGAGCACCGCGATGACCGGCACGGCGAGGAAGGTGACGATCCCGATCACGAGGTGCAGCAGCACCCAGGCGGCGATCGCCAAGATCAGCACGGCGACGATCATCCGGCCCAACGAGCGCGACGAGGTGGGTGCGGGCTGCTCGTTCATATCGCTAGATGGTAGCGCTCACGGTCTGCATCGGCGGCATAGGTGCGGCGCTTCCAATGAGATGCGATACGGCCGGGCGGGAGCTGACGCCCCAGCCCGGCCGCACGCACCCTGCTCCGCCCATCCGCGGTCGAGGGGAGCCCGCGGAGGCGAGATCTCGAGATCGCCCGAACACCCTTGGACCAAGCAACGCGGGCCGCGGAGGCGATCTGAGTAGCTCCGGATTGACTATCCGTATGAGTGAAGACGGCCGAGCTCGCCCGCGACGCGCGCCGTCGCGAACTCGGTGCCGTCGAGCCTGAGCTTCCGCTCCCCCCGTCCAATGCCAGCCAGGCGATAGCGCCTCACTGCCGGCCTCTGGGCAGGGTGTGCAGGGCTCCTGACATCATCCTCCGGCAGCAGGAGGAACCGCCGGCCGGATGACTTGGTTGAACGTGGAGGGTTCATAGCCAGCATATTGCCCACCAACGCCACTTTCGCCTTTGGCCCGCAGTCCAAGATGTGTCGTAAGGCGCTGTTGCAGTTGCCGATCCGGGTCTCGGTCAACCGGCGGCTACCCACCGACGTCTTGCTCGGCTCGTGAGCGGAAACTCCGCTCCGGGAGATCGATTCGCGTGGTGCCGGTCGGAGACGGCTCAAAGGCCGAGCTGCTCGTGCACCAGCCGGGTGACGGCGCCGCCGTCGGCGCGACCCTTGGTCTCACGCATCACGTGGCCCACGATCGGCCCGATCGCCTTGGCGTTGCCGCCACGCACGTTCTCGGCCGCCTCGGGGTGCGCGGCGAGGGCCGCGGCGACGATCGCGGCAAGCTCGTCGCCGCCGTCAATCGCTGCCAGGCCCTCGGCCTGGACGATCGCCGCCGGATCGCCCCCATCGGCGACGAGCCGGTCGAGCACCTGACGCCCCGCGCCGACACTGATGCGCTTGGCGGCGACAAGACCGACGAGGGTAGCGAGCGCCCGGGGGGAGACGCGCGAGGAGCTCGGATCCGTGCCGGTGGCCTCACCCTGCCCCTCCGCCCCACCCGGCTCCCCATCTGCTGACGCAACCGCCTGTCCCCCGGCGAGGCGCGCGAGCAGGTCGCCGGAGATCCAATTGGCCAGGGCCTGGGCCGGCGGCGCCGGATCGACCGCAGCGGACCAGGCCGACTCGAAGTAGTCGCCAAGCTCGGCGCGGAAGGCGAGCAGGTGGGAGCTGTCGGCGGACAGCCCGATCTCGCGCTCGAAGCGCTCGGCGCGCGCGGCAGGCAACTCGGGGAGGGCCGCACGGGCAGCGTCGAGCATCGCCGCGTCGATCGCCACCGGCACGAGGTCGGGCTCGGGGAAGTAGCGGTAGTCGTGGGCCTCCTCCTTGGAACGCAGCGAGGTGATCCGCTCGGAGGCGGGATCGAAGTGCAGCGTCTCCTGCTCGACCCGCCCGCCGGCGCGCAAAATCGCCTCCTGCCGGGCGAGCTCGGCGCGGATGCCGCGTTCTATGAAGCGGAATGAGTTCATGTTCTTCAGCTCGGTCTTCACCCCGAGCTGCTCGCTGCCGGCGGGGCACAGCGAGATGTTGGCGTCGCAGCGCAACGAGCCCTCCTCCATGTTCACGTCGGAGACGCCCAGCACCCGCATCGTGGTGCGCAGCAGCCGCAGCCACTCGCCGGCGGCCTCGGCAGAGCGCAGGTCGGGCTCGGTGACGATCTCCGCCAGCGGGGTGCCGCCGCGGTTGAAGTCGACGACCGAGGCGTCGGAGCCGTGGATTCGCCCGGAGGCGCCGACGTGTACGAGCTTGGCGGCGTCCTCCTCGAGGTGCACGCGGTGGATGCGCACCTCCCCGAGCCGCCCGCCGAGGCAGAGCGGCAGGTCGTACTGGGAGATCTGGTAGCCCTTGGGAAGGTCGGGGTAGAAGTAGTTCTTGCGATGGAAGATCGACCGCGGCGCCAGCTCGGAGCCGAGCGCGAGGCCGATCATCAGTCCGAAGTGCACGGCGCGGGCGTTGGCGACCGGCAGGCTGCCGGGCAGACCCAGGCACACCGGGCAGGTGCGAGTGTTGGGCGGCTCGCCGAATGAGAGCGCGCAGCCGCAGAACATCTTCGTGGCGGTCGCCAGCTGGATGTGGATCTCCAGGCCGATGACCGGCTCGTACTCGACCGCGCTCATCTGTCAGCGCACCCCATCCCGGCCACCATCGCGCGGGCACCCTGTACGACGTGTACGAGCCCATCGCACGCCCCCCCCTCTGCTCGAGCCCTCACGCCGCCGCTCCGCCGCGCGCCCGCGAGCCGTCGAAGCCGAGCGCCCGCTCCAGCGCAAACGCCGCGTCGAGCAGGCGGTTCTCGCTGAACACCGGACCGGCGATCTGCAGCCCGACGGGCAGCTCTCCGCCGCCGCCGTCGCCCGCGAGGCCACACGGGATCGAGATCGCGGGAATGCCGGCCAGCGACATCGGTACGGTGCAGAAGTCGTTGATGTACATCGACCAGGGGTCGCCGGTACGCTCGCCGAGCGGGAAGGCGACCGTGGGAGAGGTCGGCGTGAGGATGAAGTCCACCTCTGCGAACGCGGCGTCGAAGTCGGCGACGATCTTCGTGCGCACGCGCTGGGCGCGGCCGTAGTAGGCGTCGTAGTAGCCCGCCGAGAGCGCGTAGGTGCCGAGCATGATGCGCCGCTTGACCTCGGCACCGAAGCCGTCGTGGCGGGTGTGGGTGTACATCCCGACGAGCCCACCATCCTCGTCGGCCTCCCGATCGCCCGTGGGGGCGGGAGCGTCCCGCCGCAGCCCGTAGCGCACGCCGTCGAAACGGGCGAGGTTGGAGGATGCCTCGGCGGGCGCGAGCACGTAGTAGGCGGAGAGCCCGTGAGGCGCATGGGGCAGGCGGACGTCGTGGATCTCCGCGCCCAGCTCCCGCGCGCGCTCGAGGGCACCGCGAAAGGCGTCGAGCACACCGGGGTCGATCCCCTCGCCGGCGAGCTCCTCGGGCACGCCCAAACGCACGCCTGCCAGACTCTCGGCAGTCGGCAGCGTGATCTCCTCAGGGTGCCCCAGCGAGGTGGCATCGCACTCGTCGCGGCCCACCATGTGGCGCAGCAGCAGCGCCGCGTCGGTCACATCGCGGGTGAGCGGTCCGGCCTGATCCAGCGAGGAGGCGAACGCGATCATCCCGTAGCGCGAGACGGCGCCGTATGTCGGTTTGAGCCCCACGATCCCGCACAGCGCCGCGGGCTGGCGGATCGAGCCGCCCGTGTCGGTGCCGAGCGCCCACGGAGCGAGGCCTGCGGCGACGGCGGCGGCGCTGCCGCCCGAAGAGCCCCCGGGCACGCGCGTGCGATCCCACGGGTTGAGCACCGGCCCGAAGGCGGAGTTCTCGTTGGAGGAGCCCATCGCGAACTCGTCCTGGTTGGTCTTGCCCAGCAGGGGCGCGCCGGCCGCCGCGAGCCGCGCGACCGCGCTGGCGGTATAGGGCGGGCGGTACCCCTCGAGGATGCGCGAGCCCGACTGCGACGGCACGCCGGCGGTGCAGAAGAGGTCCTTGACGGCCAGCGGCACGCCGCGCAGCGGAGTGGCGGACCGTTCGGCGGGCGGCGATCCATCCGCGCCGGGTGCCACCCACGTGAAGCAATTCAGCTCGTCGGCTGCCGCGCGGGCGCGGTACGCGTCGAAGAGCTCCGCCGCGGAGAGCCGGCCGGCCTCGATCTCGGCAACCGCCTGCGTGGCCGACAGGTCGATGATCTCGGGAGCGCTCACGCCTGGGGGCTGGGGACGAGAAAGCCCCCGTCGGCCACGGACGGTGCCTGTTCGAGCGCGACCTCGCGCGGCAGGCACGGGCGCGGCTCGTCAGGGCGCAGGCGACCGACGACCTCCACCACGTGCGAAGTTGGACGCACGTCGTCCAGCGAGAGCTCGCCGATCTTGGCGATATGATCGAGCACGCCCGATAGCTCGCGCGCCATCGACTCCACCTCGCCGTCGTCGAGCTTCAGCCGCGCCAGGCGCGCCACGTGGAGGACTTCGTCGCGATCGATCACGGCGGGGATTCTATGGGCTGGTCGGCTGCGGCGATTCGATGCCCCGGCCGGCGACGGCCCCGCTCCCCTCCTACTCCCGGCCTGCCGAGCCTGCGGCGCCCTACCCGGCCCCGGCCGGCGGCGCCTCGCGTGGCGGCGTGGCGTCGGGCGGGTAGAGACCGGTGCGTTCGTCGCGCATCGACTGCCAACTGCCGGCCAGCACCAGCAGCGCACCGGCCAGCGCCAACCATGGCCCAGAGCACAGCATCGTGGCGTTATCGGGCCGCTCCAGCAGCCTCACCACGGCCGCGATCGTCGCGAGGATTCCCAACAGCGTGCTCCACACCGCGGCGGCAACCGGGATCGCCGTCGTGCGCTCGGTGACGGTGGCGAGCGCCAGCGCCAGCGCGCCCGCGGCTGCGAGGATCAGCAGCGCGACCGCCACGCCGAAGGTCGACCACGCGCTGAGCTTGCCCTGCGAGTTCTCATACCACGGCAGTGCCAGCGCGACGATCAGGCAGATCGCCCCCGCGAGCGCGATCAGCTCACCGGAGCGCATACGGCGCAGGCTCATCGCCGCGCCTCCAATCCCGTTCGACTGCTCACGCTTGCGGCCCTCCCCCATTTCCCACGACAGAGCGCAGGCTCACCGCGCCACCTCGACTCCCGTCCGCAGACGTGCGGCGTCGAGCGTGTTGCGCAGCAGCAGGGCGATCGTCGTCGGCCCGACGCCGCCGGGCACCGGCGTGATCGCGCTGGCGAGCGAAGACGCCGCCGCGAAGTCCACATCCCCCACCAGCCCGCTCTTGTTGCCCGCCTCCTCCGGCGTGAGGCGGTTGATGCCGACGTCGATCACCACCGCCCCCGGCTTGACGAACTCGGCTCCCACCAGCCGCGCGCGGCCGATCGCAGCGATCAGGACATCGGCGCGGGCGCACACGCCGGCTAGATCGCGGGTGCGGGAGTGACAGACCGTGACGGTCGCGTTGGCGGCGAGCAGCAGCTGCGCCATCGGCTTGCCGAACAGGTTGGAGCGCCCGACGATCACCGCCTCTGCCCCTTCCAGCCAGCCCGCGTCGCCACCGTGGACACTCGCCAGCAGCTCCATCACCCCGAGGGGGGTGCACGGCCGCAGCCCCGGCCGTCCGAGCGAGAGCAGACCGGCGTTGACCGGGGTCAATCCATCCACGTCCTTGTCCGGGTCGATCAGGCCGGTGAGCGAGAGGCCATCGAGGTGGTCGGGCAGCGGCAGCTGCAGCAGCACCCCGTCGACGGCGTCGTCCTCGTTGAGCGCCTCGAGCAGCTCGGCCACCTGCGCGGATGAGGCATCCGCGGGCAGGCGCTTGTCGAAGGGCGTCATCCCGACCTCGGCGCAGGCGCGCTGCTTGCCCCCCACGTACACCGCCGAGCCAGGGTCGTCGCCGACCAGCACCGTCGCCAAACCCGGCGTGTGCCCGGTCTGCTCCACGAACGCGCGCACCTCCTCTGCCACCTGCGCGCGAACGCCTGCGGCGATCGCTTGGCCATCGATGATCGTGGCACTCATGTCCGCCCGGATGCTAGTGATGGGAGGGCCTCCATGCTGCTCGCCGCCATAGCCAACGCCGGCTCGCGGTATGCGGCCGATCGCCACGCGCGAGAACCATCTCCTCAGCGCCGGCTCAGGCGCAGGAACTCGGTAAGCAGCGTACGCTCGGACCCGTCACGCGCGAAGCGTACGACGATGCCGTCGGCCTTCAGGCCGACCACGACGCCATCGCCGAACTTCGGGTCCACGACGTCCTCGCCCAGTCGGAACGACGCCCCGGAGCCCGCCTGCGGCCCGCGACCGGCGGACACGCCACCGGCGCCCGCCCCACGGCCGGCGGTGATGCCACCGCCGGGCATCGCTGCGGCGCCACCGCGGACGGCAGAATCCCACCCGCCGCCAACGCCGACGAGCGCCCGGTTGGAGCGCGCGCCATTCGACCAGCTCATCCCACCGCCGCCACGCGCCGCGCTCGCGACCATCAGTTGTGGCTGCTCGCGTTCGATGAGCTCGGCGGGAATCTCGTCGAGGAAGCGGCTGGGCAGGCCGTAGGCCTGTGCACCAAACACCACGCGGCGGCGCGCATGGGTGAGGTAGAGCTTGCGCATCGCCCGGGTCACACCCACGTAGAAGAGCCGCCGCTCCTCCTCCAGGCCGCCTTCGTCGAGCGCCCGCGAGTGGGGGAACACGCCGTCCTCACAGCCCACGATGAACACCACGGGGTACTCCAACCCCTTGGCGTTGTGCAGCGTCATCAGCGTCACCAGCCCCTCGTCCTCGTCCTTGCGGGAGTCGGCGTCGGCGACGAGCGCGATCTGCTGCAGGAAGACGTCGAGCGCGTCCTGCCCGGGGTCGGCGGTGGCATCGAACTCGCGGCCCACCGACACCAGCTCCTCGAGGTTCTCGATCCGCCCCTGCGCCTCGATCGTGCGCTCCGCCTCCAGCGCCTCGATGTAGCCGGTTTGCGAGAGCACGGCCTCCAGCAGCTCCCCCACCGGGACGCCTTGCTCCACCCGCACGCTCAGCTCGCCCATCGTGTCCATAAAACGTCGCAGCGCCTTCACGGCCGCCGCGCCGAGACCGGGGATCGCATCGGGCGCGGCCGCCGCCTCCCACACCGAGACGCCGACGGTGGCGGAGTGCGAGACGATGCGCCCGAGCGAGGTCTGCCCGAGCCCACGCCGGGGTGAGTTGGCCACGCGCGTGAAGCTCACCACGTCGAACGGGTTGGCCAGCCACGAGAGGTAGGCGATCGCATCCTTGATCTCGGCGCGCTCGTAGAACTTCGTACCGCCGATCACCTGGTAGGCGATCTCGCGCCGCACCAGCGTGTCCTCCAGCACGCGCGACATCGCGTTGGTGCGGTAGAGCACGGCGATCTCCGCGCGCGAGGCGCCCTCGTCGACGAGCCGCTCGATCTCGCCCACCACGAACCGCGCCTCGGCGTGCTCGTCCTCGAGCTCGCGCACCTGGATCGGCTCGCCGGTGCCCAGCTCGCTCCACAGGCGCTTGGCGATCCCGCCGCGGTTGTTGGCGATTACCGCGTTGGCGGCCTTCAGGATCGTCTCGGTGGAGCGGTAGTTCTGCTCGAGCTTCACCACGCGCGCGTCGGGGAAGTCCTCCTGGAAGTCGAGGAGGTTGCGGATGTCGGCGTTACGGAAGCTGTAAATCGATTGAGCATCATCGCCGACCACCGCGAGGTTGCGATGGCCCGCGAGATGGACTGGCTCCCCTCGCGCCGGCGCCTGGCGCCCACCGCCGACCAACAGCTGCAGGAAACGGTACTGCGCGTGGTTGGTGTCCTGGTACTCGTCGACCAGCACGTGGCGGAAGCTCTCGCTGTAGCGCTCGCGGACCTCGGGGTAGAGCTCCAGCAAGTTGACGGTGCGAAACAGCAGGTCGTCGAAGTCCATCGCGTTCATGCGCATCAGGTCGCGCTCGTACAGCGTGTACACCTCGCCCACCAGCTCCTCGAATTGCGAGCCGACCGCCTGGCTGTAGGCGGAGGCGTCGTTGAGCTTGTTCTTTGCGGAGGAGATCTGGTTGTGGATCGCCGCCGGCGTGTAGCGCTTGGGGTCGACGCCCACCGCGTCCATGCAGCGCTTGGTCAGGCGCCGCGCGTCGGCCTGGTCGTAGATCGTGAACTGCCGCGTATACCCCAGCCGCTCGGCCTCGGCGCGAAGGATCCGCGCGCAGGCGGCGTGGAAGGTCATCAGCCACATCCCGCGCGTGCTATGGCCGAGCAGCCGTTCGACGCGCTCGCGCATCTCCTTGGCGGCCTTGTTGGTGAAGGTGATCGCCAGGATCTCCCCCGCCTGCGCCTGGTCGGTGTAGATCAGGAAGGCGAGGCGGTGGGTGAGCACGCGCGTCTTGCCCGAGCCGGCGCCGGCGAGGATCAAAAGCGGGCCCTCGCCATGGGTGACAGCCTCCCGCTGGGGCTCGTTGAGGCCCTCCAGCAGCTCCTGGAGGTGCTCGGCGTGAGGGTTCTCGGCCATCGACTTCAGCATAGTTGGGGACTCGGCGGGGGTTGTGGGCGAAGGCGACGGGCGGGTGCGTGCGTGTTTGTGTGTACTTTTGGACTCCGACCAGCCTGCGGCGGCAGGTCCGGGTGACGACGGGCTAACGTGTCGCCATGCCGTTGCTCGACGACGTGCGCGCCAAGTGCGCGCAGATCGCCGCACAGGCGCGCTGGGTGCGAATCGACGCGGACGCGCTCGCCGACGAGGAGCTGCTCGCGCGGATGGTTGCCACCAAGCCAGGCGAGCCGGCGGCGACGCTCGACCCGGTGCGCCACTACCTGGAGGGGGAGCCGGCGGACGTGGCCGACTACCTGCTGGCGCTGGACGCGATCAACTTCGGCTCGGGCTGGTTTCCCACGCTGCGCAAGCGCCTTGACGGCGGAGTGCCCGTCAGCGGCTACTTCACGGTTGCGTGGGGGCTCACCGACTATGTGCGCGCGCAACACGCCGCCGGCAGCGGGTGGGCTCTCGACGCGGCGTGGCTGCGCGCGGTGGACACCCGCACGATCGCCGCGATCCTAGGCCAGCGACCCAACCACGAGCTGATGAGCCTCTATTCCCAGGCGCTGCGCGAGCTGGGCCGCTTCCTGGGCGAGCGCCGCGCGCTGGAGCTTGTGGCCGGGTGCGGCCGCTCGGCCGAGCGGCTTGCCGAAGCGCTCGCGCGCGGCATGGCGATGTTCGACGACCGCGGCTTCTACAAGCGCGCCCAGATCGCCGCCGCGGACCTCGCGCTCGCGGGCGTGGCGAGCTTCGCCGACCTCGACCGGTTGACGATCTTCGCCGACAACCTCGTCCCCCATGTGCTGCGCTGCGAGGGCATCCTCGTGTACGACGAGTCGCTGGCCGCCCGCATCCACGCCGGCGAGCTGCTCCCGCCGGGCGGCCCCGAGCGCGAGATCCGCGCTTGCGCGGTGCACGCCTGCGAGCTGATCTCGGCGCGCACGCGGATCCCGCCGCGCGTGCTCGACCACCGCCTGTGGAATCGCGGCCAGGCCCCGGAGTACAAGGCATGCCCGCGGCATCGCTGCCGGAGCGTGTATTACTGATGGGCCGATCCCAACATCAGCGTAGGCGAGGCAACGTCGGCAGTGGAGGATTCGACGAACGACGCGCGAACGGTATCTCGATGAATCTCCCATTCGGCGACTACATGGACGAAGGTGATCAATGGATCACGATCTTCGATAGTCCGTACTACCCGGACCAACTCGAGGCCGCGAAGACAAGGTACGCACCGGTGATTGAGAGGTTCGCCGAGTTGGCTGCGCAGGCGACCGACACCCAAGCGCTTTTTCGTGAGATCCAATCCAGGCCACCAGATATTCGGATCCAGCTTTTGCGAGTTTTTCGCAGATATGTGTCGCCCGATACAACTGTTGAGATGCTCAAGCGCATTCGGAGTACGGAACAGACAATCGAACGGTTCGGGTCTCGATTTCGCTCGATCGAGGCCGTCAGGGGAAAGCTCATGGCTCGACCAGCGCCAGATGAAGCCCTGATCGCCCTTCTCGACGAGCACAGCGAACGAGGCAGGAAGGGCTATCAGCTCACTGAGGCGTTCTTCATTTGGTTCGAGACAGCATTCGACGATCGGGCCTGGAGCATCGAAGGCCCCACTGGAGCGGGTAGGGACGTAGAGTTGCAGAGCATTCTGGCGGACTATCAGATCAGCACTCCAGCCGATTTCGTGATCTCCGACCGGTTTGGCTCTCCACGTGTGATCGGCTTCGCGCGCTACGACTCCGATCGAGGAGGAGCGCAAGAGGATGACCGCATCGGTGGCAACGCCCGCCGCCTTCGCGAGATCCTCTCCTACAACGAAGTCACACTGGGCCCGCTGAAGGTCGTGTTTCTCAATGATGGACCAGGGCTGTTGCTCGGGTCGATGTGGCGAGACTACGCGAGCATCGAGACCAGTGGTAACGGGCGTGCGCTTGTAACCACGCTCAAAATGGCTCAGGCCGGCAGGTTTACCGCCGACTGGATAGAACGGTCGGCCTCGTAGGAGAGCTCGCGACCACCATGGTCGAAGACGGTGACACGCTCACCCCACCTCAGTTTTGCGATCTCGCTTACCGATCGAGCTCCATCCAACACGTCGAGCACCGTACCCACCCCCTCCTCAAAATCGACTTCTTCGAGCAGCCCAAATTCGACGTCCCCCAATCGCGTATCCCCCACAGGCACTGGATCAGTTCGGACACCGTAGAAGTCGAAGCCATCGCACCCCTCGGGCAGCCCCGCTTCGAGCATCCTTTCGAAGAGACGCTTCTGCGATAGCGATACCGCCAACTCGCCCTTGTCCACTCCGATCCAGCGACGACCCATCTCCGCCGCTGCGACCAGTGTCGTACCGGAACCCGCAAAGCAGTCGAGCACCAAGTCCCCGGGGTCAGTGGCCGCGCTGATGATCCGCTTCAACATCGCGAGATTCTTCTCCGTCGGGTACCCCGTGATGGCAAAGTTCTGGTTGAAAGGGTCCCTGAAGTCAAGCCATAGATTCGAGACCGCGCTGCCGGGACTCTGATCTGCCCAGATCTTCCGTCGCGGCGTTCCGTTCCTCGTCCAATAGATGTCGCCCCGTCGATCGAACTCCTCCAGTCTGTCAGGCGTCCACTGCCAGTGCTTTCCAGAAGGTGGTTGCATACCCCTCCAAGCGCTTCCGCTGGCTCCATTACGGCGCCCGGGCGCATGCAGGGGGACAAGCGCAAATCTTCGTCCAGTCTCCTCGTCGATCTTGGGAAAATCGATCGCCTCCTGCTCGGCTGAGCGCTGCTCATATTGACGCTTCCAGGCATAACTCGCAGAGCGGCTGTAGAACAAGATGAAGTCGGTTATGTTGCCAAAGCTCCTGCGCGTGTAGTTCTTGGAGCTGCACTTTCGGCGGGTAATCCACCCCCGGAAGTTGCTCGGGCCAAACAACTCGTCGAGCATTATCTTGACCTCTCCAACCATCGAGCAGTCCAGGTGCACGAACAGCGATCCGTCATCGGCCAGCACCTCGCGGATGAGCAGCAGGCGCGCTCGCATCATTCCCAAGTAGGCAGCTCCAGTCGCAGCATCGCAATACGCAGCGTGGTCTGTCACCTTGCGTGCAAATTGTTGACTGGTGCCATACGGTGGATCGATATACACACACCGCGCCCGCTCCCCCGCATCGACCAGCGCGCGCAGAACCTGCAGGTTATCGGCATGGTAGAGCGTATTGCCCGGCCGATTCTCTCCACCCGTCCGGCGTAGGACAACATCGGACGCGGCCTCTTCCGGGGGATCCGCCACTTGCCTATATGCGACGAACACCCCGTCGCTCCCAAGCACACGGGACCGCTCTGCCCAGCGAAGGAGGTCAGACGCCAGCGAAGGATCATCCGCGACGAGGTCGGCGATACGGCGAATTGTGCTGTCCATGGAGGGAAGCAACTCTAGCCTCGGGCTCGGACTGACGATCCGCAGAGGAGGATCGTGGCAGTCATGTCTCACGAAACTCTGAGCCAATAGGCGCCAGCGGTCTTGCTGGTGGCTCACCCCCCAGCGGGGTTGGGACCCTTCACCGGCCGCAGCGGCCGCACCTTGGCGACGGGCGGCTCGATGCGCCCGCCGGAGAGCTCTCCCACCGCGCGCTCCAGCGCGCCGATGCGGCTGGAGAGGCCTTGCAGCGCCTCCGCGATCGGGTCGGGCAGGTGGATCCAGTCGGCGTCCGGGCCCTCCGGGCGGCGACCGTCCACGCGCACCGGATGGCCGGGGTTGCCCACCACGGTGGAGTTGGGCGGCACGTCGGTGATCACGACCGTGTTGGCGCCGATCTTCGCGCCGTGGCCCACGGTGATCGGGCCCAGCAGCTTGGCGCCCGAGCCGATCGTCACGTTGTCCTCCACCGTCGGGTGGCGCTTGCCGGCGGCGAAGCCCGTGCCCCCCAGGGTCACGCCTTGGTAGAGGGTCACGTCGTCGCCGATCGTCGCGGTCTCCCCGACCACCACACCGGCGCCGTGGTCGATGAACAGGCCCTTGCCGATCTGCGCGGCCGGGTGGATCTCGATGCCGGTGAGCGTTCGCGTCAGCATCGACATCGTGCGCGGCAGCAGCGGCACGCCCGACTCGTGCAGCGCGTGCGCCACCCGGTGGGAGAGCAGCGCGTGGATGCCCGGCCACGTCGCCACGATCTCCGCGGGTCCCACCCCGCGGGCGGCGGGATCGCGATCGCGCGCCGCCGCCACGTCGCGGCGCACCTCCTTGACGACCCCCGCGAAGGTGCCCAGTCCGAGCATCCCCACAGGGTAGCGTCGGGTCGCGGCAGCCCTACCGCGACCGTCCCCGCCGGCACCCGCATACTGTGAGCTACGGGCTGGGAAATCGTGCGAGCCCCCACCCCCGACCCCCCCTGTGGGGGTCCCCCATCCAAATCCGAGCCCTACGGCGCGAAGAACGCCTGCGATACGTAACGCTCGCCCGAGTCCGGCACGATCACGACTATTCGCTTGCCGCGCTGGCCGATCTCCGATCGGTCCGGGCGCTCCGCTACCCGCAGCGCCGCCCACAGGGCCGCGCCGCCAGAGATGCCCGCCAACAGGCCCGTGCGCCGTGCGCAGCTCCATGCGGTGTGAATCGCATCCTCGTCGCTCACCGCGATCACCTCGTCCAGCAGCTCGCGCTCGAGCACCGGCGGCACGAAGCCCGCGCCGATGCCCTGGATGCGGTGGGGGCCGAGCGTGGCGCCCGACAGCACCGCCGAGCCCCGCGGCTCCACGGCGACGATTCGCAGGTGCTGGTTGCGCTCGCGCAGGTAGCCGCCGGCGCCGGTGATCGTCCCGCCGGTGCCCACCCCCGCCACCAGCACGTCCGGCGCGCCCTCCAGGGCGCGCTCGATCTCGGGACCGGTCGTACGCCGGTGCGCCCGGGGATTGGCGGGATTGGAGAACTGGTCGGGCAACCACACGTCCGGGTCGCGCGCCAGCTCCCTTGCCGCCGCCACCGCCTCGCTCATCCCGCCCAGCGACTCGGTGATCCTCACATCCGCCCCGTACAGCTTCAGCAGGCTCTCGCGCTCGCGGCTCATCCCCTGCGGCAGCGTCAGCACCAGCTCGTACCCCTTCGCCGCGCACACCATCGCCAGCGCGATCCCCGTGTTGCCGCTGGTCGCCTCCACGATCGTGGTGCGCCCCGGCTCGATCCGCCCCTCCTCCTCGGCCGCCTCGATCATCGCCACACCGATCCTGTCCTTCACGCTCCCCCCGGGATTGGTCGACTCGACCTTCCCGTACAACCGCACCCCGTCGCTCCGCTCCTTCTCGCCCAGCAGCCCCGGCAGCTCCACCAACGGCGTCTCCCCCACCAGTTCCGCAATGTTTATCGGGATTCTTGGCATCCGCGCACGACAATAGTGGGCCACAGCCCACAGCGGCCTCATGACTGTCGCTGCGGGGTCCGCAAGATCCGGCCCGGCGTTGTCAAGGACATTTGGAGGCCCGCCGATATACGGGCATGCCCGCGCCCGATCCCGACGCCACGGCTCCGCTTCTCGCGGGCTTCGACGAGTCCACTATGCTCACCCGAGGGGATCTGCCAGGAGCCCTGATAACGGTCTTCGACACCGACCTGCGCCTGATTCTCGCCGCCGGTCACGCGCTCGGTCGCAAGGCGGGCTCACCGATCTACCGCGAAGGCAGGTCGCTAGCGGATGCCTTCCCCGCAGAGCTCTGGCGGCAAATCGAGCCGCTCTGCCGCTCCGCCCTGCAGGGGGACACACGATCCCGCCGGATCCACACCGCCGACGGGCGCCAGCGGTTGGTGATCGACGTCGGCCCGCTCGCCTCCACCACAGCAATCCCTGCCACAATCACAAGCGGTGTCGCGGTGATACTCGACGTTTCCGAGCACCAGCCCTCCGATCCTCCCGAGGGCCACCCCCGGGAGCGCTTCGAGGAGGTCTTTCAGCGCGCTCCCATAGGCACCGGCCTACTGGATCAGGACGGGTGCTGGGTGCTGGTCAACCAAGCACTGTGCGACATCACGGGCTACACCGCTCACGAGCTGATCCGCAAGCGCTTTCGCGACATCACTCACCCCGCGGATGTCAACAACGACGCCGGTCGCCGCCTCCAACTGCTGGACGGCGAGATCTCAGCCTACCAAACCGAGAAGCGCTACTTCAACGCCGCCGGAGAGACGATGTCGGCGCTGCTCTCCATCTCCCTCGTACGCGACCACGATGGCCAGCCGCTGCACTTCATCGTCCAGGTGCAGGACATCTCCGAGCGCAAGCATCTCGAGGAGCACCTGCGGCATCTCGCCGACCACGACCCGCTCACCGGGCTGCGCAACCGCCGGCTCTTCGAGCACGACCTCAAGCTTCAGATCGGGCGCTGCCAGCGCTACGACGAGCAGGCTGCCCTGATCGCGATCGACCTCGACGGCTTCAAGCAGGTCAACGACCTGCACGGCCACAAAGTCGGGGACGAGGCCCTGAAGGCCGTTTCCAGGATGCTGACGCGGAGGCTGCGCGCCACCGACCTGGTCGCCCGCCTCGGCGGAGATGAGTTCGCCGTGCTGCTACCCCACATGGACCCCGAGGGCGCCGAGATCGTCACAGAGGATCTGATGCGCGTGATCGCCACATGCACCGTGGACACTGGCACCACCGTCGTCCACCTCGACGCTTCCGCCGGGTTCGCGCTGCTGCACCGGCTCACCCGCGACGACGAGTCGGCGCTCGTGGAGGCCGACCGGGCGATGTACGCCGCCAAGCGCGCGCGGCGGGCGAGTGCGCTTCATACGCCTTGAGCCGCGGCGCACCGGGAGCGCCCAGGCTGGATCCAGGCTCAGATGTGGTACATGCTCGCCCCGGCCTCGCGCGTCTCGCGCTCGATCACATCGGCGATCGTGGTGTCGCCCAGCACCTTGCGCGCGGCCTGCGCCGCGTCGGCAAACACGCCCTCGGAGTCGCGGCCGAGCGGGCCGTCGAGCAGCTCCACAACCTCCAGCACGCTCACCGTGGCTGGGTGGCGAGCGAATGTGTAGCCGCCCTTGACGCCGCGCTGAGAGCTGAGGATCCCCGCGCGGCGCAGCACCGCGAACAGCTGCTCGAGGAACTGCACAGGCACCTCGCGGCGACGCGCCAGCTCGCCGATCGGCACCGGCCCCGCGCCCCCGCTGCGGCCCAGCTCGGCCAGCGCCTGCACGGCGTAGGGGGACTTGCTGGTGATCGAGATCATCGCGCTTTCACGTGCGCGATGCTACGGATCTACAACCACCCACGCTCTGTGGCGATCAACACCGCCTGCGCGCGGTCGACCGCACCGAGCTTGCCGTAGATGTTGTGCAGATGAGTGCGCACCGTGCTCGTGGAGAGCGTCAGCTCGTGGGCGATCTGCTTGTACACCTTGCCTTCGGCGAGACGCTGCAGCACGCCCAGCTCGCGGCCCGACAGCGGGCAGGGATCGACGTGGCGCTGGCGCTGGTTGGTGACCGTGGGCAGCTCGTACATCACCCGGCGCAGCTCCTCCGGGCCGAGGCCCACCAGGCGCGCCGTGCGCAGCATCTCCGTCGGGGACACCTGGGCGCCCTGGGTGTAGTGCGCAAGCATGTCCGCAAGGCGCACGAACGCCGCCTCACCGGCGGCCTCCGGGCTGTGGTGACGTTCGATCACCGTGGCAATCGACACCGGCATTCCCCAGCGCCGCGCCAGCACCCCGCCGACGAGCGCGTGGTCGACGCCCAGCTCACGGCGCTCCTGGTGGATGCGCTGCTCGGGGGTTTGCGCGCCCTGGTGCACCTGCGAGGGATACCCGGGGTAGGCGTGCATCAGCACCAGCTTGCCGATGTCGTGCAGCAGGCTCGTCACCGTCAGGCGATCGCGGCTCTCATACCCGACCTCCGCCGCCACCCGATCGGCCGCGTGCTGGGTGGCCAGCGCGTGCAGCCTGAAGCGCTCCGGCGCCGCATCCCACACGCTTGCACGCTCGAAGAAGTCGAAGGTCCTCACCCTCGCCGCCAGCGCCTGCACGGTTTGCGGGGAGAGCACCTCCACCGCACCCACCACCGTGTCCACGCGCCCGCGTGTCCCCTGCACCTGGTTGGCCATGCGCAGCACCGCCGTCACCAGCGCCACATCCGACTCCACCGCGCTCACCACGTCTGCGGTCGCCACGTGATCCTTGGACATCACCGCCAGCAGCCGCTTGCGCGACTCCGCCAGTGCCGGAAAGCCCTCGAGCGCTTCGAACGCCTGCGTCAGGCGTCGTCCGTGCCCCTCGTTCTGATGGCGGCCGTTCCCCGAGGAAGCGGGCTCGCCAGCTGCGTTGGGCCGCTCCTTGGCCCGCTGCCGCTGTGTGGTGGCTGTTGCTTGCATGCTCCTGCGCACCTACCTTGAAGTCGCTCGCCGCCCAATCCATTGGGCCGCCTGGTCAAACCCTCTATCGGCAGGCGTGGACGTTCGGTTGAGGCATTTAGCCGCAGGTATTGCTCGGTAATCGACCGCATCCGGAGGTTTTTGAGGACGTTTGGGCAATTTTCCGCGAGGAGACGGGTACCTTGGCCTCAAGTCGGAGGAGAGCAGGCCCTCTCCGGAGGCGCCTCCCGTCAGGGCCCGCCGCTGGCAAGCGCCGCGTCGATGCGCGCCAACGTTTCCTCGCGACCGACCAGCGCCACGCTCTCGAAGATCCCGGGCGAGATCGTCGTGCCGGTCAGCGCCACGCGCAGCGGTTGGTAGACCTCGCGCGGCTTGGCGCCACGCTCGGCGATCACCGCCTCCAGCGCGTGTTGCACCGCGGCCTCGTCGAAGCTCGCGGTCTCGCCCAGGGCCGCGCGGACCTGGCCGAGCGCCTGGCGCCCGCGCTCGTCCAGCCAGCGCGTGCGCGCTGGGGGATCGTCGATCGGCTTGTCGAGCAGTGGGCCGACGAGCGGCCAGAAGTCGGCGAGCGTCTGGATTTTCTCCTGGCTGATCCGCGCCGCCTGCTCGAGGCCGTCCCGCCCGGTGTACTGCTTCAGGCGGCGCGCCAGCTCGGCGGGTGAGAGCTCGCGGATGTACACACCGTTCAGCCAGCGCAGCTTCGCCTCGTCGAACTGCGCCGGGTTGCGGCTGACCCGCTCCAGCGCAAAGCGCTCGACGAGCTGCTCGGTTGACATCACGGTGGCGTCGTCCCCCGCGCCCCAGCCGAGCAGCGCGAGGTAGTTGCGCACCGCCTCGGGCAGGTATCCCGCCTCGCGCAGCTCCTGCACCGAGGCCGCACCGTGGCGCTTGGAGAGCTTCTTGCCGTCCGGCCCGTGCAGCAGGGGCAGATGCGCATACCGGGGCAGCGCGGCGTCCGGCGCGAAGCCCGCAGCGCGGGCGGCCTCGAGCACGAGCAGCTGCTTGGGCGTGTTGGAGAGATGATCCTCGCCGCGCACCACGTGCGTGATCCGCGCGTCGAGGTCGTCGATCGCGACGGCGAAGTTGTAGAGCACCGAGCCGTCGGCCCGGGCGATCACCGGGTCGTCGAGATGCACGTGCTCGAAGCGGGTGTCTCCGCGAATCACGTCGTGCACGACGGTGGCGCCTTCGTCGGGCACGCGCAGGCGCACCGCCCCCTCCGCCTCGGCCTCGCCGCGGAAACCGCGCTCGGCCCCGTGCAGTTGCTTGTAGGCCTTCACATCCTCCGTGGTGGCGTTGGAGCGGTAGGCGTGGCCGCTCGCGAGCAGCGCGGCGAGCGCCTGCTGGTGGCGCTCGGTGCGCTCGGTCTGGAGGATCGGCCCCTCGTCCCAGTCGAGTTCCAGCCAGCGCAGCGCGTCGAGGATCTGCTCGACGTTCTCGGACGTGGAGCGCTCGCGGTCGGTGTCCTCGATGCGCAGCACCAGCGTCCCCCCCTTGCCGCGCGCCAGCAGCCAGTTGAACAGGGCGGTGCGGGCGCCGCCGATGTGCAGGGCGCCCGTGGGGGACGGGGCAAACCTCACGCGCATGGGGCGCTCGATGCTGTCGGCCTGTCCGGGAGCGGCGGAAACCATAAGATCGCCGCCATGCTAATCGGAGCGCACGTCTCGCCGGCCGGCGGCCTGCCCAAGGCGATCGAGCGGGGCGAGGAGCGCGGCTGCCGCGCGATCCAGATCTTCAACCAGTCTCCACGCATGTGGCGGCCGACCGTGTACCGCGACGAGGACGTCGCCGCGTTCAAGGAGGCACTCTCGGCCGGCCCGATCGACGCGGTGCTGATCCACGCGGTGTACTTGCTCAACTGCGCCAGCGAGGACCCCGACATCCGCGCGAAAACGCTCACTTCGCTTACACACTCGCTGCGCGTGGGGGCTGCGATCGGGGCCAGCGGCGTGGTGCTGCACCCCGGCTCGGCGAAGACCGGCCACGTCGGCGAGGCGATTGCCCGCGCGGGCGCCACGATCCGCGAGGCGCTCGCCGAGAGCGAGGGCTGCCCGCTGCACCTGGAGAACACCGCCGGTGGCGGCGGCACCCTGGGGCGCTCGGTGGAGGAGCTTGCCGCTTTGATCGACGCCGCCGGGGGCGGGAAGCGGCTGGGGGTGTGCCTGGATTCCTGCCACCTGTTCGCATCCGGGTATGACATCCGCACGCCCACGGGCTTGGATGCGCTGCTGGATGAAGTCTCGGCGAAGATCGGCCTCGAGCGGTTGGGCTCGCTACATCTCAACGACTCGCAGGGAGCCCTCGGCTCGTGTCGGGACCGTCACGCCAACGTCGGTCAGGGGGAACTGGGCGAGCGCGGCTGTGCGACCTTCCTCGCCGCAGCCCCGTTCGAGGATCTGCCCTGCGTGCTCGAGACGCCGGGCCCGGAAGGCCACGGCGGCCCCACGGCCGAGGAGGTCGCACTGGCGATGAAGCTGCGTAAGCGGGGGCTGCAGGCCCGGCGTCGGCGCCAAGCAACCGGATGAGCGAAACGGCCCTCAGGCGACGGCGAGGCAGGCGGGGGCCAGTACTTGCTCGAGCTCCGCCCGCAATGTGGGGGTGGGCGCCACCCGGTATGCCTCTCCGAGGCGCAGACGGCGAGGGCCGGTGGTGGTGTCCATCTCGAGCACTACCTCCGCGGTGCCCGGAAAGTTGCCGATCACGTGCTTGATTTCGTCGATCGCGCTCGCGGGCAGCTTCGCAGCGTCGATCCGCAGACACACCGGCCGGGCCGGCTTGGCTGCCCGCACCGATGCTGCACGCGCGTCCGCCACCTCCTGCTCGCTGGGCGCGAAGGTCTCCGCCGACTGCACCACCAGGCAGGTCTTGCCGGCTTCCTTGTGATCGACGCGCCCGCGCACCAGCACCACCTGATCGACTGCCAGCACCGCCTCATGCTCGGCGAGCGCCTTACCGAACACCAGCATCTCCACCGAGCCCTCGAGATCGTCGAGCGTGGCGAACATCATGTGGTCGCCGTTGCGAGTGCGGATGCGCTTTGACTCGGTCACGATCCCGCCGACGGTGACCCACTCCTTATCGCGCCGCCCGGCGAGCTTCTCGAGCGGACAATCGGCGCGGGCGCGTAGCGCCTCGCGCACCGGCTTGAGCGGGTGGGCCGAAACGAACAGCCCGATCGCCTCCTTCTCCGCCGCCAGCAGCTCCGCTTGGTCGAACTCCTCGGCTGGGATCGGTGGATGGTCGAATCCTCGCCCGCCCGGACGCACCGAACCGGCACCGGGCAGCGTTCCCACGCCGGCGCCGAACCCTCCCCCACCGTCGTGTGCGCCCCCCGCGCCTTCCAGGTCAAAGATCGAGCCCTGTCCGATCTGCGCATCCTGTTGGGTCTTCTGCCCGGAGGATTGAGCCTGCTCGAGCACTGCGAGCATCCCCTTGCGGGAGGCTCCGGTGGAGCCGAACGCACCGCACTTGATCAGCGCCTCGATCGCCTTCTTGTTGACGGCGCGGTTGTCCACGCGCTCGCAGAAGTCCCATAGCGAGGTGAACGCGGGGTGGGCGGGGTGGGCGGGCTTCAAATCTCCCGCTTGCGCCACGAGCCCCGCGGCGCCGCCGAGCGGCACTTCCCCGCGCGCTCGCTTGATCGCCTCCACCGCCTGGTAGCCGACCCCCTTGACGGCGTCCAGGCCGAAGCGGATGTTGCCCTCAACCACGGTGAACTCGTGATCCGAGAGGTTGACGTCGGGGGGCAGAATCTCGATCCCCAGCTCCTCGCAGCGGGCCACGAAGAAGGGCACCTTGTCCTTGGTGGACATCACCGAAGAGATCAGCGCGGCCATGTACTCGGGGGTGTAGTTGGCCTTCAGCCAGGCCGTGCGGTAAGCGATCAGCCCGTAGCAGGCGGCGTGGCTCTTGTTGAACGAGTAGTCGGCGGACTTTTCGTTCGACTGCCAGAGGAACTCGATCACGTCGGGCTTTGTGCCGGATGCGCGGCAGCCCTCGACGAACTCGGGCTTCAGAGCGGCCATCGCGGCGCGGTTCTTCTTGCCGATCGCCTTGCGCAAGTCGTCGGCCTTGGCCCCGGAGAAGCCCGCGAGCTCCTTGGAGATCTGCATCGCCTGCTCCTGGTAGAGGATCACCCCGTTGGAGGACTCGAGGATTGCTCGCAGGCGCTCGTCCGGATAGGAGATCGACTGGGGGTTGTGCTTGCCTTTGGCATACACGGGGATCTGGTCCATCGCGCCGGGGCGGTAGAGAGCGTTGAGCGCGACGAGGTCGTTGAACTCGTCGGGGCGCACCTTCTTCAGCGCCTCGCGCATGCCCTCGGACTCGAACTGGAAGACGCCGATCGAGTCGCCGCGCGCGAGCATCTCGTACGTTTTCTGATCGTCGAGCGGCACCCTCGTCCAATCCGGCCGCTCGCCAGTGGAGCGCTCGATGATGTCGAGCGCATCCTCGATCACATCGAGGTTGCGCAGCCCGAGGAAGTCCATCTTCAGCAGACCGATCTCCTCGATCGGCTTCATCGAGAACTGCGTGACGGTACGGAAGCTGCGCTCGCCGTTCTCGCCGGCGCCGGCATCGGCGAGCTGCAGCGGCACGATGTCGGTGAGCGGGCGGTCGGCGATCACGACGGCGGCGGCATGGATCGAGGAGTTGCGCACGATCCCCTCCAGGCCCTGTGCGGTTTCCAGGACGCGCCGGGCATCGGGTTCCTCGTCGAAGGCCTTGCGCAGCGGTTCGCCCGGTTTCAGGCATTCCTCGAAGGAGGGGGAGCGGCCCATGATCGGGTCGGGGATCAGCTTCGCGAGGCGATCCCCGGTCGCGTAGTCGAAGCCGAGCACGCGCGCCGCATCGCGGGTGGCTGCGCGGGGCAGCATCTTGCCGAAGGTGACGATCTGCGCGACCGACTCGCGTCCATACTTCTCGGTCACGTAGCGCATCACGCGCTCGCGCCCGCGCACGGAGAAATCGATGTCGATATCCGGCATCGACACCCGCTCGGGGTTGAGGAAGCGCTCGAACAGCAACTCGTATCGCAGCGGGTCCACATCGGTGATCTGCAGGCAGTACGCCACGATCGAGCCGGCGGCCGAGCCGCGGCCGGGACCCACGGCGATGCCGTTTTCCTTGGCGTACTTGACGAAGTCCCACACGATCAGGAAGTAGGCGTTGAAGCCCATGCGATCGATCACGCCGAGCTCCATCTCCATCCGCTCGAGCGCCTGCGCGCTCGGCGGGTCGCCGTAGCGCGTGTGCATGCCCTCTTCGACACGCGCACGCAGATACTCACGCTCGGGAGCGCCACCGGGAGTCGGGAAGCTTGGGATCAGCTGCTTGCCGAGCTCCAAATGCACCGAGCAGCGCTCGGCGATCTCGAGCGTGTTGGCGAGCGCTTCCGGCCACTGGGCAAAGGATGTCGCCATTTCCGCGTTGTCGCGCAGGTAGAACTCGTTGGTGTCGAAGGTGAGCTTTGGGGCGGCGATCGTGCTCTTCGTCTGCACGCACAACAGCGCCGTGTGGTGTCCGTAGTCCTCGCGGCGCAGGTAGTGAACGTCACCGGTCCCCACCAGGCGCCCACCGACTTCGCGCGCGATGCGCTCGATCCCCTCGTTGCACTTCTCCTGGGCTGCCAGTCCGTTCTTCTGGAGCTCGAAGTAGACGTTCTCGGAGCCGAAGATCCCGAGCAGCTCGTCGGCGTGAGCGCGCGCGTCTTCGTGCCGGTCTTCGGTGAGGCGCTGGCAAAAGCGGGAGGCGAGACAGCCGGTGAGCGCTATCACGCCCTCGGAGTGGCCCGCGACCTGCTCGAGGTCGACCGTCGGCTTGCCGCGCTGCAGCCCCTCCAGGAAGCCGGCGGAGGAGAGCTTGACGAGGTTGCGATAACCGGTGTCGTCGGCGGCCAGCAGCGTGAGGTGGTTGCGCTTGCTGCGATTCCCGGGGCGGGTGGGACCGGATCCCCGCGTCGGGTCCGATCCGGAGGTGGACGTCGTGTGATCGTCCACGAGATAGATCTCGCAGCCGACGATCGGCTTGATGCCGTGCTTGGCACATGCCTTGTGGAGCTCCACCGCGCCGTTCATCACGCCGTGATCGGTGAGACCGAGGGCGGGCTGCTCGAACTGTGCGGCGCGCTCGGCGAGGGCGTCGATCTTGCAGGCGCCGTCGAGCAGGGAGTACTCGGAGTGCACGTGCAGATGGGCGCAGGCGAGGTTGGACACCGGAGTGGATCTTAGGCCTGCGAGCGGCGGAGCGGTGAGGCCGCGTCGAGCCTACCGGGATGAGCCTTCAACGGCGCGGGGGCTCTTGGGCCGGGCCCGCCCAGGCAGCCAGGCGCGCGGCGATGCGCCGGGCCACCGGGCGCAGCCGCCCGGCCCCGACGAACAGGCGGGGCACCACGACCACCGTGGGGATCTCCCGCGGGGGCGCGGAGGTCGCCGCGGCGGGCAGCCCCGGCGGTACAGAGACCGCGGGGGTAACAGGCTCGCGAGGAGCTGGACCACCGGGAGGAGCTTGGAGCCCGGGAGGACCCGAGGGCTCGGGAGGAGCTGGGGGCTGGAGAGAACCGAGCCCAACAGGCGCAGGCGCCTCGAGCGCCGCAAGCTCGGATGGCGCAGGAGCAGCGCGGGCACGCAGGCGTGAGACGGCTGCGGCCAGCGCCCCCGCCATCTCCTCGCGCCGCTGGGCCTCTTCGGCCGCAGATCGCTGTGCCGCAGGCGGATCGGCGTGGGCACGCTCGAGCTCGCCCTCGAGCTCGCGGATCCGCGCTTGCGCACCGCGATGCTCCAACTCGACGGTGGTGCGCAACTCGCCAGCAACTCCCTGCAGCGCTACCACACCCGCGCGCAGTCGCTCGCAGCTCTCGTTCACCGTGGCGAGACGAGCTGCGAGTGCGTCGCGCTGCTCCTCGGCATACTGCGCGGCGGCCTGCGCCTCCTCCACACGCCGCCGCCAACGGTCGCGCTCTGCGCGGTGGCCGCCGCGCGCGCGCACGGCGGCCTCTTCGGCCTCGACGCGCAACTGCTGCTCGGCGTACTCGCGCTGCTTGACACGGCGCAACTCCAGCTCGCGCTCGGCCAGTTGCACGGTGGTGCTCTCCCGCACACGCTCGCTCTCGGCCTGGCGCCCGCGCAGATCGGCGACGTGGGCCTCCAAGGTGCGTACCGACTCCTCGGCCCCCTCGGCGCGGCGCAACAGAGCCGCGTCGCCCAGCCACGCGCGGCGGGCACGGCGCTCGGCGAGCGTGTCCTGCTCCTCCTCCTGCGCGGCGCGTTTGCGCCGTGCCTCGTCTTCCTCAGGGATCACCACGCCTCAGAATATGAGCGCGATCGGACGGGTCGCCATCGGACGCCCCGGCCACTCACGAGCGGCCGGGGGTGGGTGGGGAGCCATTACTCCTCCTCGCGCAACCGCCACGCCATGCGAGACTGCAGCGACCACAGCTCGATGAAGCCGGGTGAGGCCGTCTGGGAGAAGAGGCCGCCCGACTGCGAGAACGAGGCGAGGCTGGCGTCGTACACGGCATGCGGAGACTCGCGGGTGACGACCCGCGCATGGCCCTTGTAGAGCTTCAGCCCAATCGTGCCGGTGACGCGCCGGTTGACCGACTCCATGTAGGCGTCGAGGTCGCTTCGCAGCGGCTCCCACCACAGCCCGGCATACACGAGGTAGCCCCACTGACGGTCCAGCTGGGGCTTGAACTGGTTTTGGTGGATCGTGCCCACCAGCCGCTCCAGCTCGTGGTGGGCAAGGAGGATCAGCGCGGCAGCGGGAACCTCGTAGATGTCGCGCACCTTCAGGCCGACGATGCGATCCTCGATGTGGTCGACGATCCCGACGCCATGGCGGGCGCCGATCTCCGCGGCCCGTTCGAGCAGCTCCACGAGCTCCAGCGGCTGGTCGTCGAGCGCCACCGGCACCCCGCCCTCGAAGCCGATCCGCACCAGCTCGGGCTCGTCGGGGGCGCGCTCGGGGAGGGTCACCAGCTGGAAGACGTCCTCGTCGGGGGCATGGCCGAGATCCTCGATCCAGCGCCCCTCCGAGGAGCGGCCCCAGAGGTTGTCGTCGATCGAGTAGGGCACGGTCTCGGCACCGCCCTTGATCGGGATGCCATGCTCGCGCGCATAGGCGATCTCCTCCTCGCGCCCCATCTGCCAGGAGCGCACCGGCGCGATCACCTTCAGCTCGGGGCCCAGCGTGGCGACCGTGGCCTCGATGCGCACCTGGTCGTTGCCCTTGCCGGTGCAGCCGTGCGCGATCGTGTCGCAGGCGCTGCGGCGCGCATACTCGACCGCGAGCTTGGCGATCAGCGGCCGCCCGAGCGCGGTGAACAGCGGGTAGCCGCCACCGTACACGGCGTTGGCGTGGATTGCCGGCACGAGGAACTCGCGGGCGAACTGCTCGCGCGCGTCCACCACATAGCACTCCAGCGCGCCCAGCCGCCGGGCCTTCTCCTCGATCACCGCGTAATCCTCGCCAGGCTGCCCGAGGTTGACGGTGAGGCACACCACCTCCGCGTCGTAGCGGTCCTGGATCCACTTCAGCATCACGCTGGTGTCGAGGCCGCCGGAGTAAAGCAGCAGCACCCGGTGCACCTGCTCGGGGTCGGCCTCGTAGGAGGCCGTGCGGGGGGGAAAGGGACGATCGGAGTCGGTGGCGCTCATCGGGCCGCGCAGGCTACCGAAGCCCGCCAATCCAGGTCGGCGTGCTCATCGACCGAAACGGTCCTCGGGCGCCCCACACCATCACGCAGCATGCTCGTCACGGGCGCACCTCATCACGCGGCGAGCGCCGCGGCGAGCCGCGCCAGGCATTGCTCGACCTCTGCCTCGGCGAGGATCAGGGGCGGCAGCAGCCGCACCGTGGTGGGGCCGGTGGCGTTGAGGATCAACCGTTGCTCCAACAGCGCGCGGCGCACCACCTCGGGCGCGGAGACGTCGAGCTCGCAGGCGAGCATCAGGCCGCGCCCGCGCACCGAGAGCACGTGCGGCAGGCCCTCCAGGCCGGCGGCGAGGCGCAGGCCGAGGTCGCGCACGCGTGTGAGCAGCACGGGGTCCTCCACGATCTCCAGGGCAGCGAGCGCGGCGGCGCAGATCACGGGGCCGCCGGCGAAGGTCGAGCCATGGTCGCCGGGGGCAAACACGTCGGCGAGGCGCTCGCCGGTCACGAGCGCGCCGATCGGCAGACCGCCGCCGAGCGCCTTGGCGGCGGTGAAGGCATCGGGCTGAACCCCGATCTGCTCGTAGGCCCACAGCGAGCCGGTGCGGCCCATGCCACATTGGATTTCGTCGAAGATCAGCGCGGCACCGTGCTCGTCGCACGCTGCGCGCGCGGCGTGCAGCAGCTCCCCGGAGAGCACGTTGACGCCGGTCTCGCCCTGGATCGGCTCCAGCAGCACGGCGGCGGTGCGCGCATCGACCGCCGCGTGGAGCGCCTCGGGCTCGGGAGCAACCGCGCGAAAGCCGGGCACCAGCGGCGCGAAGGGCGCCTGCTTTGACTCCTGGGGAGTGGCCGAGAGCGCGCCGTAGGTGCGCCCGTGAAAGGCGTTGTACACCGAGACGATGTCTCCCCCGGGGCGCGCCTTGCGGGCGAGCTTGATCGCCGCCTCGTTGGCCTCGGTGCCGGAGTTGCAGAGGTACACCTTGCCGCCGAGACTGTTCTCCGAGAGCCGCTGCGCCAAGCGCATCGCCGGCTCGGTGTAGAAGAGGTTGGAGACGTGCATCAGCCTCCCCGCCTGCTCGCGCACGGCCTCCACCACGCGCGGGTGGCAGTGCCCGACGTTGGTGACCGAGATGCCGCAGAGGAAGTCGAGGTACTCCTCGCCCTCGGCATCCCACAGCCACGCCCCCTCCCCGCGCACGAACTCGACCGGAAGGCGGGCGTAGTTGGCCATCAGGCTCGCCGCCTCGATCTCCTGCAGGTCGGCGAGGCTCACCGGCTGCCTCCCCTGGGCCGAGCGCAGCCATGAGCGTTCATGGGGCGGCCTCGATCTTGGTGCCGATTCCTGCATCGGTGAAGAACTCCAGCAGCAGGGAGTGGGGAATCCGCCCATCGACGATGTGCGCGGAGCTGACACCTCCCTGGATCGCCTCCAGGCAGGCTTGCAGCTTGGGACGCATCCCCCCTTCCAGACCGGGTAGCGCGTCGCGCACCTGCTCGGCGGTGGCTTGGCCGACCAGGCTGGCGGGGTCCTCGGGGTCGGCCAACCAGCCGGCCACGTCGGTGAGGAACACAATTTTGTAGGCCCCCAGCTCCCGCGCCACCGCGCCGGCGGCCTCGTCGGCGTTGATGTTGTAGGAGCGCCCCTCGGGATCGGCGCCGACGGAGGCGATCACGGGGATGTAGTCGCGCGCGATGTGCTGCAGGACACCCACGTTGACGCGCTCGATGCGCCCGACGAAGCCGATGTCCTCGCCACCGGGCCCGGTGCGGCGCACCACGCGAAACAGAGCGCCATCGTCGCCGCAGAGGCCCACCGCGGGCTGGCCGTGGCGGTGCAGGCGACCGACGATCTCCTTGTTGACCTTGCCGACCAGCACCATCTTGGCGACCTCGACCGTGGCCTCGTCGGAGACGCGCAGGCCGCCGACGAACTGCACCGGCAGGCCGAGGCGCTCCATGTAGGCGGTGATGTCGGGGCCGCCGCCGTGCACCACGATCGGGTTGAGACCCACATACTTGAGCAGCACCACGTCGCGCGCAAAGTCCTCGCGCAGCGCCGGGTCTTCCATCGCCGCGCCCCCGTACTTGATCACCGCGGTCTTGCCGTGAAACTCGCGGATGTAGGGGAGCGCCTCGAGGAGGGTGGCGACGTCACGCATCAGGTTGTGTACTCCGTGTTGAACGTCACGTACTCGTTCGAGAGGTCGGAGAAGAAGACCTCGGTTTCGGCGCCGTCGCCAGGGAGGGTGATCTCGTACTCCACCTCGCGCCTTTCGATCGCCCGCGCGAGCGCGTCCTCGTCGTAGTCGATCGCGGTGCCGGCCGAGCACACGAGCGTGCCCTCGATCGCGAGGTCAACCGCCAGCGGTGCGGCGCCGGGCAGTGCGGTGCCGATCGCCTGGACGATCCTTCCCCAATTGGGGTCGGCGCCGTGCAGGGCGGTTTTCACCAGAGGTGAGTTGGCAACCGCGCGGGCGACGCTCTCCACCACGTCCACACCGCCGTGACCCAGCCCGCCCGGCGCGCCCGGCGCGCCGCGCACGACGACCTGGGCAATCCGTGCGGCGCCCTCGCCGTCGGCGACCATCATGATCGCCAGTTGGCGCAGCAGCGCGTCGAGCGCCTCGCCGAAGCGCAGCTCGTCCTCACTCTCGGGGGCGACCTGAACCCCGCTCGCGCCGGAGGCCATCAGCACCGCGGTGTCGTTGGTCGAGAGCTGCCCATCGACGGTGCAACGGTCGAACGAGCGCTTGACGCACACGCCGAGCAGCAGGTCGGCGGTGTGGGGCTGGAGCGCCGCGTCGGTCTCAACGAAGCAGAGCATCGTCGCGAAGTTCGGCGAGATCATCCCCACTCCCTTGCACTGGGCGGCCAGGTGCACGGTCCCGGAGGGCAGGTGCACCTCGAGGTTGGCCCGCTTTTCGAACGCATCGGTCGTCTGAATCGCCTGTTGGAAGTCGACGTCGCCCTCGCGGCGCAGCTGCCCGCTGGCGGCGAGGATCCCCTGCAGCACCGAATCGACGGGCAGATACCAGCTGATGCCGCCGGTCGAGCCGAGCAGCACCTCATCGGGCTGCACGCCCATGGCGAGCGCAGCGGCACCCTGCGTCTTGGCGGCGTCATCCAGGCCGCGCCTGCCTGTGGCGGCATTGGCGCAGCCGGAGTTGGCGAGCACCGCCCGCAGCGCGTCCAGGCGGCAGCGCTCGCGGCTGAGGAGCACCGGCGCGGCGGCGGTGCCACTGGCGGTGAAGCGGGCGGCGCTGACTGAGTGCTCGGCGTCGCAGATCAGCAGGCCAAGGTCGTGGTTGCCGCTCGGCTTGATCCCGCAGACGACGCCCGCCGCGCGAAAGCCGGCCGGCAAGCCCGCGTCGGGCTCCAGTTCGCGCACATGCTCGGGCGCCGCCACCCAGCGCGAGCCGAAGAACGGCCGCGGCGGGCCGTCGGAGGAGCGATCGCCCCACACGTCGTTGCCTGCGCTCATGTTGACAACCTCGGAACATGACCACGTTGGCATGAGTGTTCAGGGCAAGCTGGGCAAGGATCAGATGGCCCACCCGCCCCGCGTGGCGTGCTGGCCGAAACGGGGATGCGAGCGAAGCGAGTGTCTCCCGGCTTCGGTACGCGAGCGACCGAGGACGCCGATCCAGCGCAGCCATGAGCGCTCATGCGAGTCCTTCGGTCTCGTCGAATCCGAACATCAGGTTGAGGTTCTGCACCGCCTGCGAGGAGGTGCCCTTCCAGAGGTTGTCGATCGCCGAGAGCACCACGACCTTGCCGGTGTGCTCGCTGAGCGCCACGTGCAACCGGCAGACGTTGGTTTCGCGCACGTCTCTGACCTCGGCCGGCTCGGGCGCAAGCTCGACGAACGGCTCGCCCGCGTAGGCGTCCTCGTACATGACATCGAGCTCGTCCTGCTCCATCGGGCGGGTGGGCGTCACGTAGCAGTTGACCAGCTCCCCCTGGTCGAGCGGCACGAGATGCGGGGTGAACTGCACCCGCAAGCCGGGATGGGTGGGGTCGAGATCGTCGAGCTGCTCCTCGATCTCCGGGGTGTGGCGGTGGTGGACGATGTTATAGGGGAGGATGTTCTCGCCGCTGTTGGAGAAGTGCGTTTGCCAGGTCGCCGAGCGCCCGGCGCCGGAGAGCCCCTGCTTGGCGTCGATCACGAGGTCGGCGATCAGCCCGACGCGCGCGAGCGGGGCGAGGCCGAGCAGCGAGGCCGTCGGGTAGCAGCCCGGGGTGGCGACGAGGTCGGCGGCGGCGATCGCCACGCGATGCAGCTCGGGCAGTCCGTAGGAGGCGTCTTCGAGCAGCTCCGGATGTGGATGCGGGCCGTACCAGCGTTCGTAGGTGGAGAGCTCGCTGAGACGAAAGTCGGCGCTGAGGTCAACGACCCGCACACCGCGCGCGCGCAGCGCGGCCACGACCGGCGCCGAGGCCGCGTGCGGGTAGGCGACGAGCGCCGCGTCCACGTCGCCGTGGCGATCGAGGTCGAGCTCCTGCAGCTCCAGCGGCACCCGATAGCGTGGGTAGAGCTCATCCAAGCGCTGGCCGGCCTCCGCACGCGCGGTGATCGTGGACAGCTCGAACAGGGGATGACGCCACAGCAGATACGCCGCGAGCGCCCCCGCAAACCCCGTGGCGCCGGCGACCAGCAGCCGCGGCGAGCCCGATGCGAACTGCTGCTCAGCCACGCAGCTCACCCCCGATCTCCCGCAGCGCTGCGACGATTCGTGCGCGCGCCGGCGCCACGTCCTCGTCGGCGAGCGTGCGCTCGAGCGCGCGGAAGGAGAGGGCGAGCGCGAGCGAGCGCCGGCCCTCCCCCACCTGCGCGCCGGTGTACACGTCGAACACCTCGGCCTCCTCCAGCTCCTCGCCGGCGGCGCGGCGCACGAGCGCGAGCAACTCCTCCGCGCCGACGCTCTCGGGCAGCGTCACCGCGAGGTCCTGGCGCAGGGGCGGGAAGGCACCGAACGGCTGGAAGGCGACCGTCTCGGGCGCGAGCGCCACGAGCTTGCCGAGGTCGATCGCGAACGCAGCGGTGCGCTCGAGGCCCCACGCGTCGGCGACCAGCGGGTGCAGCTCGCCGAGGAAGCCCAGCATCGTCTTGCCGCCGGCGGCGGTGCCGTCCCCCCCGGGCCCCCCGGGCCCCTCGGGTGCGGCCGCGACGTCGTCGGGGTCCGAACCCCCGAATACCGCGGCGCTGCGGCCGGGATGCAGGAAGGGCCAGTCGGCGGGCGCCACCGACCAGCGCACGTGGAAGCGATCGAGCAGCCCGGCGAGCAGCGCCTTGGCGGCGAAGAGGTCCGCCTGCGTGCGCTCCCCCCGCCACGCGCGGGGCGTGGTGTGCCCGCTCAACAACACCCCCAGCCCGTGGTGCTCGTCGGCGGGGCGCACGTCGGCGGCCGGCGTGTCGGTGGGGCTCTCGCCGGCAGCATGCTCCCCAGCCGCCCGGTAGACGGTGCCGGACTCGAAGATCGCGATATCGGCGCGCCCACGCGCGACGTTGTGGCGGGCGGCGTCCAGCAGCGAGCCGAGCAGCGTGGGGCGCATCATCGACTGGGAGTCCGACAGCGGGTTGGCGACCGTAACCACGTTGCGCAGCGCGTGCCCGGGCGGGATCAGCAGCCGGTCGAGCAGCTGCGGGTCGGTGAAGCTCCAGCCGACGATCTCGTGCAGCCCGCGCCCGACGAGCGCGTCCTCGGCGCCACGGCGCACGCGCTGGGCGTGGGTGAGCCGCCCGGCTGCGCCCCGGCGGGCCGGCAGGGTGGCGGGCAGGCGCTCCAGCCCGTCGATGCGGGCGACCTCCTCGATCAGGTCCACCTCGCGGGTGACGTCCTCGCGACGCAGCGCCGGCACGGCGACGTCCAGACCGTTCGCGCGGGGCGTGGTGGCGAAGTCGAGCGCTTCGAGGATCTCTGCCTGGCGCGCCAGCGCGACGGGCACGCCGAGGATCGCCCGTACCCGGTGCTCGCGCAGCGAGAGGGTCCGTGGGGCGGGCGCGACCCATGCCCCACCGGCGCCGAGGTCGATCGTGCCGGGCAGCAGCGTGGCGCCGCACAGCTCGAGCATCAACCGCGACGCGACCGCCTGCGCGTGCAGGCACTGCTCGGGGGCGAGGCCCTTCTCGAAGCGCCCCGACGCCTCGCTGCGCAACCCCAGCGCCCAGGAGGCGCGGTGGATGGCGGGCCCGTGCCAGTTGGCGACCTCCAGCAGCACCCGCGTGGTGGCATCCCCCACCTCCGAGCGCGCGCCGCCCATCAGCCCGGCGATCGAGGTGGGGCCCTCGGCGTCCTCGATCACCACCATCTCGCCGTCGAGCGTGCGCGTTTGCCCGTCGAGCGTCTCGACCTGCTCGCCCGGGGCGGCGCGGCGCACCGTCAGGCGCGCGCCCGCGACGCGGTCGAGGTCGAAGGCGTGCAGCGGCTGGCCGGTGAGCAGCATGGCGTAGTTGGTTATGTCCACCACGTTGTTGATCGGGCGCTGCCCAGCGGCGCTCAGCCGCGCCTTCAGCCACGGCGGGGAGGGCGCGATCGTCACCTGCTCGAAGACGCGCGCGGTGAAGCGGGGGCAGAGCTCGGGGCAGAGCACCTCCACTGTGGCCGGCGCACCGCCGCCGCTCGCCGCCGGGTCCCCCTTGGAGCCAGCGCTCCCCCCGAGCGGCCCCGGGCTGCCGGGGTCCTCGCTCCACGGCGCTGGCGCGAGCGGGGCGCCGCTGGCGGCGTGCAGCTCGCGCGCGACCCCGTACACGCCCAGGCAATCGGGGCGGTTGGGGGTGATCTCGAGCTCCAGCACGTCCGTCGAGATCGGCAGTACCTCTCCCAGCGGCGTGCCTGGGCGGGGCACCGCGCCGGAATGGCCTGGTCCGTCATCGATGCTCGTGCCGTCGAGCACCATGATGCCAGCGCCTCCCGGCCCAATCTCGAGCTCGCTCTCGGCGAGGATCATCCCCTCGGAGGCCACGCCGCGCAGCTTGGCGGGCTTGATCCTCGTGCCGTCGGGCATCACCGCGCCCGGCCGCGCCACCGCCACCACCTGCCCGGCTGCCACGTTGGGGGCGCCGCACACGATCGTCGCCGGGCCCTCGGGCAGCCCGAGCTCGACGCTGCACACCCGCAGCCGATCGGCGTTGGGGTGCTGCTCGGCGCTCAGCACGCGCCCGAGGACGAAGCCCTCCGCGGAGGGCACCCCGTGGTGGTGGATCGCCTCGACCTTCGTCCCGGTCATCGTCAGGCGCTGCTCGATCGCCTGCACGTCGAGGGCGGGATCGCAGTATTCGCGCAGCCAGGGCAGTGGCACCCTCATCTCGATGCCCCTCCCCCGATTGCATAGTGGGAGGGCCGCATGCGGCCCTCCCCGGGGTGGCGCATGCGCCACCCCGCCTGCCGGCGCATGCGCCGGCAGGTTCCATGTGGGAAGGGGAATGTGCGCGCGCGCATCAGAACTGCTCCAGGAAGCGCAGATCGTTTTCGAAGTACAGCCGCAGGTCGGGGATGCCGTGCTTGAGCATTGCGATCCGCTCCACGCCCATCCCCCACGCGAAGCCCTGCACCTTCTCGGGGTCATACCCGGGCGCGTTGGCGGTCGTGGTCGGCACGTGGGAGTAGACGTCGGGGTCAACCTCGCCGGCGCCGAGCACCTCCAGCCAGCCCTCGCCCTTGCACAGGTAGCACCGTGAGCCGTCGCGCAGGAAGCCCTTGCCGGAGCAGTGAAAGCAGGAGACGTCCACCTCCACGGAGGGCTCGGTGAAGGGAAAGAAGTGCGGGCGCAACCTCACCTCACGGGCGTCGCCGAACAGCTCGCGCGCGAACACCAGCAGCGTGCCCTTGAGGTCGGCGAGCGTGATGTCCTCGTCCACCGCCAACCCCTCGATCTGGTGGAACTGCGGCGTGTGCGTGGCGTCGGAGTCCGGCCGGTAGACGCGCCCGGGGATCACCACGTACAGCGGCGGCGGGTGCGCCTCCATCGCGCGCACCTGCATCGGCGAGGTGTGCGTGCGCAGCACCAGCTCCTCCCCGCCGGGGGGGGTGTCGATGTAGAAGGTGTCGGTACGCGCCCGCGCGGGGTGCGTCGGTGAGTGGTTGAGCGCGTCGAAGTTGTAGTGCACGGTCTCGACCTCGGGGCCCTCCATGACTGTGAAGCCCAGCCCGAGGAACACGTCTTCGAGCTCGCGCATCGTCGCGGTGAGGACGTGCAGGCCCCCGATCGGCTGTGGCGGTGCGCCAGCTAGCGTCACGTCCACGCGGTCGTGCCGCAGCTGCTCGCGCAGCTCCGCGCCGGCCAGCTCGCCGGCGCGCGCCTCGATCAGCTGCTCCAGGGTCACGCGGGCTTCGTTTGCCGCCTTTCCGACGGCGCCCCTTTCCGCGGGGGGAAGCTCGCGCACTCCGCGCAGCATCTGCGGTAGCTCGGCCTTGCGCCCGAGGTGGCGCACGCGCAGCTCCTCCAGCGCCTCCGCGGTGGTGGCCGCGGCGATCTCGCTTTCGGCATGCGCGCGCAGCTGTTCGATCCGTTCGATCACGATCAGGGGACCCTAGTCAACTCATAGAGCGCGATGGTCGCCGCCATCGCCGCGTTCAGCGAGTCGTTGGCAATGGGGATGTGCGCAGCCCGCTCACACGCGGCGATCAGCTCCGCCGGCAGGCCCTCCCGCTCGGCTCCCACCAGCAGGGTGACCGGCCCCTGCGCCGGCCCGCTCAGCGGCTGGGCCGGTGGGCCAGGATCGGGCACCAACGCAATCCGCTCGGGGGGCAGCTCCGCGATCGACTCAACGCGTGCCACTTCCACGCGGAAGATCGCGCCCATACTGGCCCGCACCGCCTTGGGCGACCAGGGGTCGGCGCAGTTGGGCCCGAGCGCCACACACGAAGCACCGAATGCGTGCGCCGCGCGCAGCACCGCGCCGACGTTGCCGGGGTCGGAGAGGCCGTGCAGGTAGACGCACACCGGCCCCTGCGGGCGCGGGCTCCAGCGCTGCTCGTACACGCCGATCGCGCGCGTCCCCGACCCGAGCGTGCTGACCGCCGCCAGGGCCGCCGGCTCCACATCGACGAAGTCCCGCCCCCCGAGCTCGCTGCCGGCCACTCGATACCCCTCCACGGGCCTCCAACCGGCGGCGGCGGCGGCCGCGAGTAGATCCTCGCCCTCGGCCAGGAAGCGCCCGCTGCGTGCGCGCTCGCGCCGGCGCTGCAGGCGCCGCAGCTCCTGCAGATGGGGGTTGTGGGGGGAGGTGATGGTGGTCATCGGGTGCGGAAGGCGAGGCAGGTCTGGCTTGGGACGGAGAGGGTGGTTATCGATGTGGGACGGGCGGCTGTGTGCATCGCTGGATGGAGCTGGTGGGGTGTTGTGTATTGAACTTTTTGGGCCCCAACCCTTCATTTTGTGAAGTGGTGGGTACGGGTTTGGATAACAAAAAAGGCGCCGTCCTGATGAGGAGCGGCGCCCGGGAGGCTGGGTATGTCGGCGGCCTTCGAGATCAGGCGGCCGACGCCTCACGGGCAACCTCGGCAAAACGTCGGAACGCGTCGGCATCGCGCACGGCGACGTCCGCCAGCACCTTGCGGTCGAGCTCCACCCCGGCCAGCGAGAGGCCATGCATGAACTGGGAGTAGCTCATCCCATTCTGGCGGGCGGCGGCGTTGATGCGGGTGATCCACAGCCGCCTGAAGTCGCGCTTACGGTTGCGCCGATCGCGGTAGGCGTAGGTGTCCGCCTTGATCAGCGCCTCCTTGGCGCGGCGATAGTTGGAGTGCGCCTCGCCCCTGAAGCCCTTCGTCAGCTCGAGCGTGGCTCGGCGCTTCTTGCGCGCGTGCACCGAGCGCTTGACCCTCACGAGCTGGCTCCCTTCTTCGCCGTGGCCTTCGATCCACGGCCCGCCGCCGCACCGCCCGGAGCCTTTGCGGCACGGCGCGCGCTCTTCGTAGGCGCGCCCAGCATCCGCTTGATCCGTGGGGTGTCGTCGTCGGAGAGTAAGGCGGGGGCGCCGAGGGCGCGCTTGCGCTTGGGCGACTTCTTCTCCAGGATGTGGCTGGTGAAGGCATGCCGCCCACGCACCTTGCCGGTGGCGGTGAGCTTGAAGCGCTTCTTGGCGCCGGAGTGGGTCTTCATCTTGGGCATCGCGAGCGGATTATGGCAGACCGTCCACGTGGGACCGCTTGCACCCCGCGACGGGCCGCCGTCGAGGCGCCCCCAGCCGCGGAAATCGCCGCCATTCTTCTCGCTGGCACGGGAAACGCCGCCGTTCGAGTAGCAACAAGCTGTCATGAAATGGCCGCCGACAGCCGATGAAGCTATCGATGGATCGAGTCCCGATCGCGCATTCGCTCCTCGAGCAGGCCGAACGGCTGCCGAATGCCGCCCCGAGCGCGATCACCCATGCTCTGCGCGAGATCGCAGAGGTCGGGACGACCGACCCCGAGCGCGCGCTCGACCTCGCCTGCGAGCGCCTCGTGCAGTCGATCGCCGCCACCGAGCGCCTGCGCGGCGAGCTGCGTGCGCGCCGTGCCGAGCTTCGTACGCTGGAGAACCGCCTGCAGGTCACTACCGAGATGTTGGCGGAGGGCGTGCTCGTGTTCGACCTCCACGGGCGCACCATCTACGCCAACAACGCCGCCGCGCAGATCCTCAGCATGAGCCACGACCAGCTGCTCTCCCGCCACGTCCGCGACCGCCGCTGGCACTTCGTGCACGAGGACGGCTCCCCCTGGCCGGTCGCCTCGCATCCGAGCGTGGAAACACTGCAAACCGGACGCTGCTCGCGCTCGGTGGCGATCGGGATGCTGAAGCCGGGCGGCGCCGTCACGTGGATCTCGCTCAGCTCACGACCAGCCCAGGATGAGCATGGGCGCCAGTGCGGGGCGATCGCCACCTTCGCCGACATCAGCGAGCGGCGTACGATCCTCGAGCAGCTGCGCCACCAGGCCCATCACGACCAGCTCACCGACCTCGCCAACCGCCGGCTGTTTCACAAAGAGCTCGATCGCGCGATCTCGCGCGCACAGCGTCATGGGTGCGCGGTCGCGCTCGTCTACATGGACCTCAACGGCTTCAAGCAGGTCAACGACACGCTCGGCCACCACGCCGGCGACGAGGTCCTGCGTACGCTGGCCGAGCGTTTGGGCGGCGCGGTGCGCGAGGACGAGCTGATCTCCCGCTACGGCGGCGACGAGTTCGTGGCGCTGCTCAGCATGCTGCGCCATCCCGCCACCGAGGTACGGGCGTTCATGGAGCGCATGCGCCTCACGCTAGCCGAGCCGATCCGCGTGGAGGCGGGCGCGGTCAAAGTCGGCGCCAGCCTCGGCGCGAGCGTCTACCCGCACGACGGGTCCAACGCCGAGCAGCTGCTGCATCACGCCGACGCGGCGATGCTCTCGATGAAGGGCACTCGCGCAGCCTGAGAACGAAAGCCGCGCCCCGAGCTATGCGGGCTCGGAGGCCGTCGGGGCCTCCCCGCTTTGCAACTCGTCGGCCGGCGCGTCCTCTGCGGAAGCATCCTCTGTGAGAACGCCGCCCGGGGCGCCCTCCGCGGGAGCATCCTCCGTGAGAACGTCGTCCGGAGCGCTCTCTGCGGGAGGATCCTCCGCGAGAACGTCGTCCGGAGCGCCCTCTGCGAGAGCATCCTCCGTGGGAACACCCTCTGCTATGGGTCCTCCGCGAGCGCGTCCACCGCCGGCGCATCCACCCCCGACGCCGCCTCGCTCTCCGGCGACCCCACCGAGCTGTCCGCCTCAGCGGGCGTTTGAGCCTCTGGGGCTGTGGCGTCCCCCTCCGGCGCGGTGCCATCGGCCGAGGCATCGAAGCGCCCCGCCAGCACCGCTTTGGAGGGGCCGAGCATCATCGTCATGTTGCGCCCCTCCTGCATCGGGCGCTGCTCGACGACCCCCAACTCCGCGAGCTCCTCCGCCAGCCGGTCGAGGATCAGGGTGCCGCGCTCGGGGTGGGTGACCTCGCGACCGCGGAACATGATCGTGACCTTCACCTTGTCCTTGTGGCGCAGGAAGCGTTCGACGTGGTGCTTCTTGGTGTCGTAGTCGTGCTGGGCGATCTTCGGGCGGAACTTGATCTCGCGCACTGTGATCTGCTGCTGGTGCTTGCGCGCCTGCTTCTGCTTCTGCGCCAGCTCGTACTTGTACTTGGAGTAGTCCAGCACGCGGCACACAGGAGGTCGCGCCTCCGGCGCGACCTCCACGAGGTCGAGGTCGCGCTCCTGGGCGAAGCGCAGCGCCTCGGGAGTCTTCAGCACGCCGACCTGGGCACCCTGGTCGTCGATCAGGCGCACCTCGGGCACACGAATTCGCTCGTTGACCCTGGTCGTGTCCCGCTCGGGCGGGCGCCGGTCAAACCTGCGGGGTACGGCCACTAGCTGTCCTGGCGGCGCGTCAAGCCGATTCGATGGCGCGGCACACTGAAAATGGGATGCGGGAACTCCTCAAGGCGGCCGAGTATAGCGGCGGCCGGGCGCCCCGCAAGGGGGACGTCTCGATGACCGTCCGATCCGCCCTCCCGCTGCGCCCCGCCAGCCCGGCGATGGACAGGGCTATGTGTCCTTCTACGCGACCGGTGACGGCGAAGACGCGCGCCGTGTCACATGCGCCACCAGTTGCTGGGCGAGCTCATCCACCGGGGCACTACCGACCTCCCGTATGCCGTGCTCGCCTGGGCCAGAACGGGTGCGCACCGACACCGTGCCCTCCCCTGCCTCCCGCCCGCCTACAACGAGTATGTTCGGAACTCGGCGCAGCTCGGCATCTCGGACCTTACGAGGGACCGACTCGCGGCGGTCATCGAGCTCGACGCGCAGGCCCCGCTCGTGCAGGCGCTCCTGCACACTGGCGCCGTACTCGTTGAAGCGGTCGGAGACCGGCAGCACGATCGCCTGGACCGGTGCCAGCCACAGCGGCAGCTCGCCCGCGTAGTGCTCGATCAGGATGCCGATGAAGCGCTCGAAGGAGCCCAGCAGCGCGCGGTGGATCATCACCGGCCGATGCTCGGCGTTGTCGGCACCGGTGTAGGCGAGCTCGAAGCGCTCGGGCATCGAGTAGTCGAGCTGCACCGTTCCCAGCTGCCAGGAGCGCCCAATCGAGTCGGCCATGTGCAGGTCGATCTTCGGGCCGTAAAAGGCGCCGTCACCGGGGTTGACCTCGTACGTGAGGCTCTCCGCATCCAGCGCCCCCCGCAGGGCCGCCTCGGCGCGATCCCACATCTCATCGCTGCCGATCCGCTGCTGCGGACGCGTGGAGAGCTCCAGGCGCGGCTCGAAGTCGAACAGCTTGTAGATGTGAAAGCCGAAGCGCAAACACCGCACCACCTCTTCCTGCACCTGCTCCTCGGTGCAGAAGATGTGCGCGTCGTCCTGGGTGATTGGGCGCACGCGCAGCAGCCCGTGCAGCACCCCGCTGGGCTCGTGACGGTGCACCAAGCCCTGCTCGGAGTAACGGATCGGCAGGTCGCGGTAGGAGCGGCGGGCATCCTTGTAGATCTGGATGTGCGCCGGGCAGTTCATCGGCTTGAGACCCATCGGGCGGGTTTCGACCTCGGTGAAGTACATGTTCTCCCGGTACTTGTCCCAGTGCCCGGACTGCTTGAAGAGCTCGACGTCGTACAGGATCGGCGTTTTGACCTCCTCGTAGCCGCGCGCGCGGTTCTCCTCCCGCCACAGCTCGGTGAGCGCGTTCCACACCACCATCCCCGCCGGCTTCCACAGCGGCGCGCCCGGGGAGAGCTCGGAGAACTGGAAGAGGTCGAGCTCGCGCCCCAGCTTGCGGTGATCGCGCGCGCGCGCCTGCTCCAGGCGCTCCAGGTGCTCTTCGAGCGCGGCCTTCGTAAAGAACGCGGTGCCGTAGATGCGGGTGAGCATCGTGCGCGTGGAGTCCCCCCGCCAGTAGGCGCCCGCCACCGATTGAAGCTTGAATGCACCCACGGTCTTGGTGGACGGCGAGTGCGGGCCGCGGCAGAGATCGGTGAAGGGGCCGTTGGTGTACAGCGACACCGTTTCCAGGGGATTGCCTGCATTGGCGGCGCGGCTGAGGTCGTCGATCAGCTCGACCTTGTAGTCCTGCCCTGCCGCCTCGAAGCGCGCGCGCGCGTCGGCCACGGGGATGTCCTCACGCTCGAAGCACTCCGCCGCCTTTACATGCGCTCGCATCCGGTCTTCGATCGCGGGAAAATCGGCCTCGGAGACGCTCACTCCATCGGGGAACTCGAAGTCGTAGTAGAAGCCCTGCTCGATCGCCGGCCCGATCGAGATCTTCACCCCCGGGTAGAGCTCCATCACGGCAGTCGCCAGCACGTGCGCGGCGTCGTGGCGGATCAGCCGCAGCGCCTCCTCGCCCTCCGAGCGCGCAGTGACGATCGCGATCGCTGCGCCGTCGGGCAGCGGCCGTGAGAGGTCGCGCACCTCGGTGCCCTCTCCTTCCCCCTCTCCTGCCACACCAATCCCGCCGCGGACCTCCACCGCCAGCGCTGCCCGAGCCAGGCCGGCGCCGATTGCAGCGGCCGCATCGGCGCCCGTGGCCCCGTCGGGAAGCTCAAGCGCGTTGCCATCGGGGAGTGTGACCGCGGTGCTCATAACGCGCTGCAGGCTACCTGCCCACCCGCCACGATGGTTGGGGAGCATCGACCATACCTGCCCGCCCATCCGCCGGTCGACCAAACCGCCCGAGTCCGCGGGCGCGGTGGGCTCCGCAGGGTCAAACGGGTTGCCACAGCGCGTCGTCACCCAGTGCGGTGCGCCGCGCGCGACCCTCTCCGACCAGCTCTATCAGCGCGCGCTCGGCCGCGGCGCGGTCGGGCGGCGTGTTGCCCTGCGCCATGATCGCCGCCACCTCCTGCGTGACGAGCCCTTCCGGGGAGCGCTCGAGCGCCGGCAGGGGCGTCTCCGGAGGCGCCTCACGCTGCAGCGACGGGTCGAGGTTGGCGATCAGCACGTCATATGCCTCGATCGTCTGAAAGCCGCCGGCCTCCAGGCGCCGCGGCACTCCGGCGCCGGCAGCCGCCGCACCACTCGGCCCGACGCTCCCGGTGTCGTTTCCCGCGGCGCCCAGCGTGAAGACCAGCGACGGCGCCGAGTAGCGCACCGGCCCGTCGGTCTGGCGCGCCTTGCCCTGGAAGTGCGTGGGCCCACCTTCCGCCCGGCGGGTCTCGCGCTTGTCGGCCTCATACCGCTCCGTGACCCGCGGGTCATCGAGCATTCCCACCACCGCACCGATATCGATCCCCTCCACGCCGACCAGTGACTGCGCAATCCCCTCGTCCTCGTCAAGCAGCAGCGTCGTAGTGAACCACGCTAGCTGTAGTGCTCGCAGCACCGCCAACTCGCGCTCGGGAGCGAGCAGCCGCGTGGCCACGATCGCCCGGCAGCCCCGCGCGGTACCGAGCACCCGCGCGCGTGGCGTCAGCCCAAACGGCATCCCGTAGCGCTCGCGGTACATCAACTGACCAAGCGTGGAGCGAGTCGGTGTGTAGCCGCTTGCCACGTAGCGCTCGGGGTTCTCCGAGAGTCCGATCGTCACAAGCCGCCAGCGCAGCTGCGAGCCATAGCGCCAGCGCAGCACCGCGAGCGCCGGGCTGACCGAGTAGCCCCACGGACAGCCGGGGTCGTTGAAGTACGTGACATCGATCTCGCTCATTGCCCTCAAGATAGCCACACCGAATCGGCATCTTGAGCCCGAAGACAGTTGTCCGCATGATCTGCAAGGATTGCGCTATGGCCACCGAACCACAGATCTCGATCACGCTCTCCCCCGGACAGATCGAGGAGATCGTCCGCTCCGCCGATCCGGGGCGAGCTCCCGGCTTCGCCGCACTGATCTCGGCCGCGCTCGGCCGCGCCGATGAAACCGGCATGCCCGCCTACGACGACCGCCGGCTGTCGCGCTCGCTGCTGCGCGGGCTGGCGATCCTGACCTGCTTCGGCCCCGACGAGCCGACGCTGGGACTGATGGAGATCGCCGAGCGCCTGCAGATCAGCGCCAGCACGATCCACCGCTACGTGATCACCCTCGTGGAGGTGGGGCTGCTCGAGCAGTCGCCGAAGACGCGCAAGTATTCGCTGCCGTCGGTGTGAAGACGCCCGCCGGATCCCAGATCGAGAGCCTCTTCAGCCAACCTCCACGCGATACAGCACGTGCGGAAACCCCGCGTGCTGACGATCCACGGGCCGAACCCGTGTGCGCCAGTGTGCGGTGCCGGCACTGGCTCGCGCCGCACACTCGACCTCCGAGTTGGGTTGCGCGCGTCCGGCGGGCAGCAGCCAACGCGCCACCGCGGGGGCACCGAGCACACCCATCAGCACCGGGCCGTCATCTTCGGAGAACGGCCGCAGGGAGATCTCGGGCATTCGACCGATGACGGCTCAGGAGCCGATGATCAACGCCAGGATCAGCAGCGCCAGCATATGGAACGTCTGATCGACGGCGATCGAGACCGCCAGATTTTCCTTGGGATCCAGCCGCTTGACCCCCTTCATGTAGGCCTGCAGCAGCCTGCCGTCGTCTTGGATGAGATGCGGAATGAAGATCGCCGGAATCACCCACACCAGTTCCACGCCGAGTTCGGCCACCACCAGCCCCGGGATGAAGCAAAGCGTGTAGAGGGTGACGTGGGTGAACAGCGCTCGGCTGGCGTCCCGATCCCCCCACGCCAGGCCGCCGCGCTTGTGAAGAGCCTGCCAGTTGGTCTGCAGGAGGTAGTCCCCGACCAGATGCGACATCACAAACACAATGAAGACTTCGACCCAGGTCATCCAGCCAGAGCCTATCCGGCCCCGCCCGCTAGTAGCCTTGGCGCGGTGAGCGCCACACCCCACGGCACCCAGGGAAGCCCGTTTCCGCCGATCGCCGACTATGGGTTCCTCTCGGACTGCGAGACCTGCGCGCTGATCGCGCCGAGCGGCAACGTCGAGTGGATGTGCCTGCCGCGCCTGGACTCGCCGAGCGTGTTCGGGGCGATGCTCGACCGCGACGCGGGCGGCTTTCGACTGGGGCCCGCCGGCGTGACCGTGCCCGGCGCGGTGCGGTACTTGCCGGGCACACTGGTGCTGGAGACCAGCTGGGAGACGCGCACCGGATGGGTGGTGGTGCGCGACGTGCTCTGCATCGGGCCGTGGTACCACAACGAGGAGCGCTCGCGCACCCACCGGCGCTCGCCGACCGACTACGACGCCGACCACGTGCTGCTGCGGACCGCCTTTTGCGTGCAGGGCTGGGCCGAGATCCATCTCGACTGCGAACCGGTCTTCGATTACGGGGGCCTCGCCGCCGAGTGGTCGTACACCGGCCCCGGCTACAGCGAGGCGACGGCCGGCTCGGAGGGCATGGACCTGAAGCTGCGGCTGGTGAGCGACATGAACCTCGGGTTCGAGGGCCCGCGTGCCCGCGCGCGCACGATCCTGCACGAGGGGGAGTCGGTGTTCGCCGCACTGGGCTGGTCGGAGCACCCGCTCCCCGCCACTTTCGCGGAGGCCAACGAGCGACTGGTGCGCACCGCCCACCACTGGCAGGAGTGGCTCAAGCAGGGCACCTTCCCCGACCACCCCTGGCGCACCTACCTGCAGCGCAGCGCGCTGACGCTGAAGGGGCTGAGCTACGCCCCCACCGGCGCGATGGTCGCGGCCGCCACCACCTCGCTGCCCGAGACGCTCGGCGGCGAACGCAACTGGGACTACCGCTACACCTGGATCCGCGACTCCACCTTCATGCTGTGGGCGCTCTATACGCTCGGCTTCGACTGGGAGGCCAACGACTTCTTCTACTTCGTCGCCGACCTCGCCGAGGCCGAGGAGGGGGAGCTGCAGATCATGTACGGGATCGGCGGGGAGAGCCGCCTGGACGAGCAGGAGCTCGACCATCTCTCCGGCTACGCCGGCTCCCGGCCGGTGCGGATCGGCAACGGCGCCTACCGCCAGCACCAGCACGACGTGTGGGGCGCGGTGCTCGACTCGATCTACCTGCACACCCGCTCGCGCGACCAGCTGCCCGACCGGCTGTGGCCGATCGTCAAGCGCCAGGTCGCCGGCGCGCTCGAGCACTGGCGCCAGCCCGACCACGGGATCTGGGAGGTCCGCGGCGAGCCCCAGCACTTCACCTCATCGAAGCTGATGTGCTGGGTCGCCGCCGACCGCGGCGCCCGCCTGGCGCAGCTGCGCGACGACCGTGAGTGCGCCGAGCGCTGGCAGGCGGCGGCGGCGGAGATCCACGCCGACATCTGCGCGCACGGGGTGGACGAGCGCGGGGTCTTCACCCAGTACTACGGCACCGCCACGCTGGACGCCTCGCTGCTGCTGATGCCGCTGGTGCGCTTCCTGCCCGCCGAGGATCCGCGCACGGTGGCGACCGTCCGCGCGATCGCCGAGGAGCTCACCGAGGATGGGCTGGTGCTGCGCTACCGAGTCGATGACACCGACGACGGGCTCGCCGGCGAGGAGGGCTCGTTCACGATCTGCTCGTTCTGGCTGGTGTCGGCGCTGTGCGAGATCGGCGAGCTCCAGCGTGCCCGAGCGCTGTGCGAGAAGCTCATCTCCCACGCCTCCGCGCTGGGGCTGTATGCCGAGGAGATCGATCCCCGCACCGGCCGCCACCTGGGCAACTTCCCCCAGGCCTTCACCCATCTGGCTCTGATCAACGCGGTCATGCACGTGATCCGCGCAGAGCGCGGCGAGCAGGATCCGACTTCGGCAATCGCTACGGTGCTGCGATGAGCAGCGGCTCGACCTACCTGCGCCTGGAGGTGATCAGCGGCAACGCCACCGGCGACACGATCGTCGTCGACGACGAGCTGGTGATCGGGCGTCACGCCGAGGGCGCCGGCCGGCTCTCCGAGGACGAGGAGATCTCCCGCCAGCACGCCCGTATCTCGCGCGAAGCCACCGGCGACTACGCGATCGAGGATCTCGGCTCCTCCAACGGCACGTTCATCAACGGCCTGCGCATCCAGAGCCCTCGTCTGCTGGCGCTCGGCGACTCGATCGAGGCAGGCGCCACTACGCTGGTGGTCAAGGCGATCGTGCAACCCCAGCCCGTGGAGGCAGGCCCCGAGGAGGCTGGTCCACCGGCCCCCGACCGCCACTCCCCTACGGTCTTCGCTCGCAGCCCCGTCGTCGTGCCGGCTCCGCCGGCCGCGGAGCCGGCGGTATCTGCGGATTCGGCGCCACCTAGCGGAGCCACTCCGCCGGGGGCCGACCGCGGCGCAACCCCGCCCGCGGCCGCCGACCAGAGCGCCCCACCGCCCGCGCCCGCCGATCAGAGCACCCCGCCGTCAACGACCATTCCGGGCACCGACTACACCCCGCCGCTGTCGCTCAAGCTGGAGATCGATTTCGATGCCCGCGAGGCACAGATCGCACTCGGCGAGGGCGGCACGACGATGCGTCTTGTCCTCGAGGACGGGCGCTGGCAGGCAGCTCGAGCAGAGCCCGACGTGGATCGGTAGCGCTCCGGGCCCAACGCCACGGTGCACAGCGCGCGGAGCCCCGCAATCGAAGCTAGGCGCTACCACCGGACGGAGGCGTCACACCGGCCGCCTCGTACAGCAGGCGCGCGTACTCGCCGGCGCTCTGGGGACGCTCGGCGGGAGCCTTGGCGAGCGCGCGCAGCACCGCCGCCCCCAGCCCGGGCGGCGCATCGGGCAGCTCGGCGCAGGGGTCGGGCGCCTCGTCCTGCAGCTGCGCCCACAGGATCCGCATACCTTTGCGGTCGGCAAACGGTGGGGTGCCGCTGAGGCACTGGCAGATGACGCACCCGAGCGCGTACACGTCGGTGGCCGCGCTCACCGCCTCACCGCGGATCTGCTCGGGCGACATGTAGTCCAGCGAGCCCAGCGCCTGGCCGGGCCGCGTGAGGTTGGTGCCCTCGCTGTCCTTCGCCAGCCCGAAGTCGGTGATCAGCGCAGTGCCGTCCAGGTCGAGCAGGACGTTGGCGGGCTTCACGTCGCGGTGCACCATCCCACCGGCGAACAGCGCATCCAGCCCGTCGGCGACCTCCGCACAGAGCTTGAGCGTCGTCGGCACGTCAAGCCGGTCCTCGCGCTTCAGCTTCTGCTCGAGCGAGCCACCCTCGATGAAGCGCTGGGAGAGGTAGGGCACGCCCTCGTGCTCGCCGGTGTCGAGCACCGGCACCACGTGCGGATTCTTCACCTGCTGGGCGATCATCGCCTCGCGCTCGAAGCGCTTGCGGAAGATGCTGTCTTCGGCGAGGTCACCCCGCACCAGCTTGAGCGCGACCAGCTCGTTCTCGGGGCCGATCGCCCGGTAGACGCGCCCCATGCCGCCAACCTCCAGCAGCGACTCGATGCGGTAGCGCCCCACGGTGGCGCCCACCAACGGGTCGGGCGCCTCGGCCGCCGCCCCCGGCTCCTGCTGCTCGGGCTCGTCGCTCACGCCTGCCACCTCGGTGGGGCCCCGATCGCAGTGGTTGTGCGCACGCTGGCAGCGTTGCAGGTCTTGAGGCGTCTTGCCATCTTCATATGGCGCGGCACGAGTGTACCCGTGCGATCTATGATGTTGTCAGGCAATGAGGCGAGGTGCATCTTGATGAAGGCAAAACTTAGGGGCTCTTGGCGCGCGATCGCGGTCGTGATGACCGTGGCGCTCGTGGCGATCGGCGCCACAACGGCGATGGCGAGCACCACCGGGGCACCGGCGGGACCGGCAGCCGTGCCACCGATCAACGACAACTACCTGGATGCGCTCAACCTCAACGAACCGCCGACCCCGCACCATCCGGGTACGCCGCTCAACCGCACCGAAACCCTGCGCGACGAACGCAACACGGCGGCGGCGACGGTCCAGTCGAACATCCTCAGTCCCCAGCCGGGACCCGCGGAGCTGACGGGCTGCAACGGCATCGCCGAGGGCAAGACGATCTGGTACGACTTCTACCCGAGCGCCAACGGGCTGGTGCGAATCCGCACCTCTGCCTCCTTCGGCACGGTGATGGCGGTGATGCCGTACAACTCCACGACGCTGCTGCCCGAAAACGAACAGCGCAAGTGTGCGGTCAACCAGCCGACGGTTGCCGGCGAACTGTTCGCCAACGTGCAGGCCGGGAAGTCGTACACGATCCAGCTTGGCGGCGTCGAATCGGCCGGCGGCAACCTCGAGTTCCTGTTCGACTACGTCGTCCAGCTCAAGCAGCTGCAGGCCGAAGCGACGCTCACCGCACAGCCGCTCGCCCGTGGGGTTCGCGTCGTGAACCTCGCCGTCAGCGCTCCGAAGAAGGCCCGCGTCGAAGTGCGCTGCACGCGGGGCTGCCGTCCCGAGGCCAAGATCGCCCGCTCGCTCGGCTTCGCGGGGCTGCACGGGGCGGTGCTGCCCAACGGCTCCGCCCTGAAAATCTACGTGACGGCCAAGAACGAGATCGGCGCCTACATCGAATACAAGATCGGGCACGCCAACTTCACCAAGGTCCAGCGCTGCCTGGCCGCGGGCTCGAAAAAGCCCGAGCGCTGCGAATGACCGGGCGCTGCGCGAATGATCGGGCGCTGCCGCCACCGATGGGTTCACACCGAGCTAGATGGCGGGATCGGGGTTTTGGTGTGGGCCCCATGACCGAGCACCGCATATGAGCCCCGCCTCGCAGCCCTCGCGTGGGCGCGCGGCAGTCGCGGCGCTGATCGTCGTGGTGGTGGTGTTCGGCGCGAGCTTCGGCGTACGCAAGGCGACCGCGAGCAGCACGCAGGCGGCGCCGCTGCCCGCCCCGATGGTGGTGTCCACCACGCCGGTGCACGTATCCGCGATCGCGGCGCCCGCCACACCGCCGGCGCTGCATCGTCCGCCGCATTCGAGCACCCCTGCTCCGGCCTCCACGCCCACGCCGTCGAGCACTCCCGCGCCGTCCACGACGCCGGAATCGAGTTCGACCCCGACCCCCACCCCCAGCACGCCCTCCAAATCGTCCACGCCGAGCGGCGGCAAAGGCAGCGGCCCGGTACTCGTGGGTTAGTCTCGATGCGTGCGTAACCGCCCATCGATGACAGCGACCCGTGATCTCGTGGTGCATCCCGTGAATCGATCGGCACTTAGCCTGGATCTACCGGTCCCGGGGTCGCACCGGCACCGGATGACACATCGCCAGGACCAATTGCCCTCGCTCCGAGGGGTCACCCTACGGATGCTCGGTCAATTCCCCCTGGCTCGGGGTGGGCGGGCATCGAATCTCGATACTCAGCCCGTTATCGGTAGATCCAGGCTTTGCGGAGGAGTCACCCGTGGACTCGCTTGACAACCCAACGGTCGTAGCGGGCTACCGCATCGACGGCCGGCTCGGCGAAGGCGGGATGGGCACCGTCTACCGCGCCACGCAACTCTCGCTGGAGCGAGTGGTGGCGCTGAAGCTGCTCACCGCGGAGCTCAGCGCCGATCCCGCCTTCCGCGAGCGCTTCCGTCGCGAGGGCCTGCTGCAGGCCGCTCTCGACCACCCTCACATCGTCACCGTATATGAGGCCGGCGAGACCGACAACCGGCTGTTCCTGGCGATGCGCATGGTCGAGGGGCCCACGCTCAAGGACCTGATCCTGCGCCGCGAGCTCGACGACCGACGGGCGCTGCGCCTGCTCACACAGGTGGCCGAGGCGCTCGACGCCGCCCACGCGAAGGGGCTGATCCACCGCGATGTCAAGCCGCAGAACGTGCTCGTCGGCGCCGGCGACCACGCCTATCTGGCGGACTTCGGGCTGACCAAGGGCAACGACGACGACGCGATGACCGAAACCGGGCAGTTCGTGGGCACGATCGACTACATCTCCCCCGAGCAGGCCCGCGGCGGCCGCGCGACGGGTCGCAGCGACGTGTACGCGCTCACGGCCGTGCTCTGCGAGTGCCTCACCGGCCAGGTTCCGTTCGAACGCTCCACCGAAGAGCGAGCGCTGCTCGCACACCTCACAGAGCCCCCGCCGCGTCTCTCGGAGATGCGCACCGACATCCCGGCGGCGATGGACGAGGTGATCGCCCGCGGAATGGCTAAGGATCCCGAGGAGCGGCCGGCCTCGGCCGGCGAGCTGATGCTGCAGGCACGGCGAGCGCTCGGCGCCGCACCGGCCGAATCCACCGCGCCGGCCTCCACCGACGCAACGCGCCTGCGGCCTGCCGTCGGCAGCCCCACGCGCGCACCGCATACGGCCGCCAAGGACGACCCGGGTGCGACCCGTCTTGCCGGCGCTGCGGTGACGGCGCCCGACGCCGCACCCACACCCGGCGGCGAGCCTGGTGCACCGCCCGGGGCGCGTGGGGCATCCGAGGCCACACCCGTTGCAGGCCAGCCGGGCACAAGCACCCCACCGGGCACACGCGCTACAGGCGGTGCTCCCAACAGGAGATTCCTACCGGTGCTCGTCCTCGCCGCCGTGCTCGCACTCCTCGCCGGCCTGCTACTGGGCGGGAGCTCGGGCAGCTCTGGGACGGCCTTCAACGACTCGGCGTCGGCCGGCTACGTCGAACTCTCCTACCCCTCCAGCTGGCAGCGGCTCGGCAGCCCCCCCACGGTGCCGGAACTCACCTTCTCACAGCCGCTCGCGCTGAGCACCGGCTCGGCCACAGGCGCCTCCAGCGCCCACTCGGCCTCCTCCGGCCAGCGCCTGCTTGCAGGCGAGGTGAATGCCTCTGCGCCGTCGCTGCTGCCGGCAGCGTTCACCAAGGCTGTCAACGGGACATTGCCCCATCCGGAGCCGGTGAAGCTTGGCGCTTATGAGGCCTACCGCTACAGCGGCCTCTCGGTGCACGGCCTCGCCTCGCCGCTGACGCTCTACACGGTGCCTACCACGGGCGGCGTCGTCACGATCGCCTGCCTTGGCTCCGCTGCCGCCGCGTCGGGGTCACAATGCGCACAGATCGCGGCGACCTTGAAGCTGAATGGCACGACCGCGTTCGGGTTGGCGCCCAGCCAGCAGTATGCGAGCGCGCTGGGGAGCACCTTCGGCACGCTGAACAGCGCCGTCAACACCGGCACCGCCCGCCTGCGCGCCGCGTCGAGCGCATCCGCGCAGGCCACGGCGGCCGCGCAGCTGGCCTCCGCCTACACCACCGCGTCACGCGCACTCGCGAAGCTCTCCGTCAGTCCCGCGGTACAGAGCATCAACGCGAACCTCGCCGCCTCGCTGGCAGCGCTCAGCCGCGACTACGCCGCGTTGGCTTCCGCCGCGCGCGCCGGAAACGAAGCGGCCTACGCACAGGCCCAGCGCGCGATCGGCAGCGACGGCACACGCATGACGAGCGCGCTCACGGCCTTGGACCAGGCCGGTTACACGGTCTCTGGCTGATCGGCGGCCGGAGGCTCGCGCTACACGGTCTCGGGCTGATCGGCGGCCGGAGACTCCGATGACAGGCCCTCGGCGGAGTGGTCGGCCGACAGGTGCTCCGGCCCATCCTCTCTCAGCTGGCCCGCCGACGGGGGTGGGGGCGCCGCCGGCCCCTCGGGCTGCTCGGGCTCCTCGGCGAGCGCCCAGATCGCGATCTCCGTGCGCCGGCCGCGCAGCTCGATCTCGTCGACGAATGCGAGATCGTCGGGCTGCGCGGTGAGCGACTGCTTGGTGGCCCCCGAGAGCATCAGCTGGTGGGGCGTCCCCTTGGTGAGCTGCTCGATGCGCGCAGCCACATTGGTGGTGTCACCCACCGCCGTGTACTCGACGCGCCGCTCGGAGCCGACGTTGCCGGACATCACCCGACCCGAGTTCAGGCCGATGCCCATGCGAAAGCCCTGCCCCAGCTCCTGTTCGCGCAGCCACCCGTTGAAGCGGGGCAGGCGCACGGCGAGCATCTCGCGAGCCGTGGAGAGCGCCCGGTCGGCGTGGTCGGCCTGCACGATCGGCGCGCCGAACACGGCCATGATCCCGTCTCCCATGTAGGCGACCAGCGTGCCGCCGTGGTCGAGGATCGCGTCGCTCATCTCGCTCAGGTAGCGGTTGAGCACTTCGATCACGCGGTCGGGCGTCAGCGTTTCCGCGAACGAGGTGAAGCCGCGCAGGTCGGTGAACATCACCGTTCCCTCCCGCTGCACCCCGCCGAGGCGCAGTTCCCCACCCGCGCTTGCCAGCACCTCGTCGACGACGTTCTCGGGCACGAAGCGCGAGAACAGGTCGCGCACCCGCTCGCGCTCGAAGGCGACCGTCACCAGTTGCACCGACAGCGCTCCCGCCGCGCTGAGGATCAGAGCCCCCAGCGGGTAGACGAACGAGACGACGTGCCCGTTGTCGAAGGCGACCTGCACGCCCACCGTGAACGCCGCCGCGAGCGCCAGCGCCAGCCCGACGGTGGCGATCGAGCCGAACCGCAGCGTGGCGAGCGGCGTGGCGCAGCCCAGCAGCACGATCAGCGCCAGATCCAGCCACGCCGCCGAGGAGCGCAGCGGCAGGCCCCGCAGCACGGTCGCGATCGCGCTCGCCTGGACTTCGGCTCCCGGCATCTGCCGGGCGGTGGAGGTCGGGTGGATGTCCTGCAGCGTCGGCGCGGAGGGACCGACGACCACGATCTTGTCGTGGAAGAAGCCGCGCGGCACGCGACCGAGATAGACCGTCGAGAACGACACGCGGCGAAAGCTGTTTTCCGGGCCGTAGTAGTCGATCCAAGCGGGGCCTCCGGCGAACTCGCTCGCATCCACCCGATGACCGTTGGCGACTTCCGCGCTCGCCACCGCTAGCGTCTTCAGGCCGCCGACCGAGTAGCTGACGCGTCGCAGGACGCCGCCCGGATCGGTGGGCAGCAGTCCGTTGGCCGGCCGCGACCCCACTTCGCCCAGCAACGGGTTGCCTTCGCTGCCGAGGAACCTCGTCTTCCCATCCCCTTCTGTTTCGGTGGTCGTCATCACCGTTCGCCCGTGGGCATTGTCGAGCGCTTCGAGCAGTGCCGTCTCGTCGCTGCGCGCCTGCGGGCACTCGCCCGGTGGCGGCTGCGTGCCCTTGGTGGAGAGCGGGCAGGCGCTCGCCTCGCTGAACTGCACGTCGTAGGCGATCGCCTTGGGGCGGTCGCGGGCGATCGCTTCGATCACCTTGGCGTGCACGCGGCGCGGGAAGGGCCATTGCAGGTCCAGTTCGTCGAAGGTCCGTTCGTCGATCTCGACCAGCACGATGCTCGCCGGCGGCTGCTGGTTGCCGCGGATCGTGAAGCGGGTGTTGACCGTGCTCAGTTCGAGCGAGCGCAACAGGTTGGTCTCGTAGGCGACGATCGCAAGGCCCGTGGCGCCCAGCGCGACCACCGCCAGCAGCACGCGCCGCACCTGGCGCGTGCGTGCCGCCCCGGCGCGCCTGCGCTTGCGTTTCATCGGTTCACCCACCTAGAACGCTATCCGAGTTGCCGGTCGCCGACCAAGTCATCGCGCCCGGGTGAGGCGGCGAAGCAGGACAGATGCCGGAGGCTGCGTTACGCTGGCTCTCAAGATGGACGACCAGTCGCGCTTCGTCCTGCCACGGGGGCTCTTGCTGGCGGACCGCTACGCCGTTCAGGCGCCGATCTCCAGCGGCGCGATGGGCGCGGTCTACCGCGGCCAGGACACCTCCAGCGGTGAGGCGGTGGCGATCAAGCACGTCAACAACACCCGCCACGCCGAGCGCTTCGAGGTCGAGGCGCAGCTGCTGTCGCTACTACGCCATCCGCGCGTGGTCGAGGTCACCGACCACTTCGCCGACGAGCGCGGCCAGTACCTGGTGATGGAACTGGTGGAGGGCACCGATCTGCACGCGCTGCTGGCGCAGAAGGGCAATCCGGGGCTGCCGCTGGAGCAGGCGCTGGACTATGCCCGTGAGAGCTGCGAGGCGCTCGAGTACGTGCACGACCAGCAGATCGTGCACCGCGACGTCAAGCCCCACAACCTGATCCTCGGCGAGGACGGGATCGTGCTGGTCGACTTCGGGATCGCGCGCCTGCTCCAGGACGAGGAAGAGGACGAAGGCACGGTGGGGGTCGGCACCCCGCGCTACATGGCGCCCGAGGTGTTCGCCGGCGGCTCGGTCTCGCCGCGCAGCGACGTCTTCGGTCTGGCCGCCACGCTGTGGACGCTGATCGTCGGCAAACCGCCGGTGTACGCCAGCCCAACCGAGCTGCGCGAACTCGCCCCCGACGTCCCCCAGGAGATCGCCGATGCGGTGAAGGCGGGCCTTGAGATGGTGCCCGAACGGCGCGTGGCCTCGGTCTCCGCCTTCGCCCGCGCCCTGGGCAGCCACACCCAGCCCCGTGGTCACACCCAGCCCACGATCGGCGGGTCGCTGACCCTCTCGATCGAGGCGCCTGCGGCCCGGCGCAGCTTGATGGAGGGAATCGCGCGCACCGCCGCCGGCGTGTTCGGCGCCGCCGCCTCCTCGATCGCGCTGACCGACGGCAACACCCGCGAGCTGGTCTACCAGTCGGCGTGGGGCGCGGGCGCGCGCGAGATCGTGGGCGTGCGCCTGCCCCCAGGGCACGGCCTCGCCGGCAGCGTCGTCGAAAACGGCCAGCCACTTGCGGTCCCCGAATGCCGCACCGATCCCCGCTTCGCGTCGCGCATCGCCGCCGGCACCGGCCACGTCCCCTACACGATGCTGGTCGTCCCGCTGATCCGCCTCGGCCGCCCGATCGGCGTGCTGTCGCTGCTCGACCGCCGCGACGGCGGCCACTACGGCCCCGACGACGCCGAGCGCGCGGCGCTGTTCGCCGAGCTGGTCGTCAGCGCGATCGAAGCCGACAGCGAGGCGATGCCCAGCCTCGGCGCGCGCCGGTCGCGGATCGTGCCGGCGTAGGAATCCCGCCCACCCTACCCCTCCGGGCCCGGCCTGGTGTGAATCGGCCCTCAGCCGTCCGCGAGATCCCGCACCTCCGGCCGGCGGTGATCAGCCGCGTTTGACGGGTCCCCGGGCGAGGTAGGACTCCCCGGTGAACAGCGTGATCGTCTTGCGACGGCGGAAGTCGCGCACCGAGACGACACCGCGCACGACGTGCGTGAGCGTCCCTTCGCAGCGGTTGGCCACACTCCACACCGTCCCCCGCACGGTCGCCGCGCTGTACTGACCCCGCACGGCGAAGTGCCCGTGCCCGCTGGCGTTGACCCGGCCAAGCGTTTTCGAGCTCAGCTTGGCCACCAGCGCCTTCCCCCTCCTGCCGACCGTGGCGCACACCTGACTGGCGCTGTGATTGTCGACGATGTCGAGGTCGGTCAGGCCCTTCTGCTTGCGGTTCTGCAGCAGCTTGAAGATCCCCGCCCCAAAGTTGCCGGTCTGCAGCTTGCCATTCGGGGACGCGGTGGTGGCCGTGGTGATACCCACCACGCCGTGAGTAGTTTCGAGGATCGACCCAACGGGAATCTGACGCGCCTGGGTCAACGGCACGAACGCCCGCCCCTTGGCCAGCGCCTCAAACGCCCGCGCTCCGAATCCCTCCGGCGAGAACGGGGAAAGCGAAGCCGTCGAGAGCGAGGCAATCGAAAGCGAAGCTGTTGCGAGCGAAGCCGTTGAGCGCGAAGCCGGTGTGGCGCCAGGCGGCAACTCGACGTAGACGATCCCCGACACCGGCGTCACGTTAACGGTCTTGCCGAGCACCGGTGGCGGAAGCGGCGCCTGCGTTGCCTGGAAGCCGAGCACGCCCGATTTGGGTTCCGCGCTCGCGGGGGGGTGCTTGGTAAAGGGGGCAGGTGGGACGACGGGCGGGCTCGGCTGCCCGGTGGTGAACGGCTGGTCGCCGCCGCCCACTCCCCCGGACACCGCCGAGTTGGTGGCGAGCACATCGAAGTGGTAGGTCTTGTTGGGTTCGAGTCCCGTGAGCGTTTGCGTCAGCGACTGTGGACCGGGAGTGGCGCCGATGTCCACCGGTGCTGTCTGCTGGCCGTAGCTCGTGGTCGGTCCGTACTCGATCACGTAGGTAGTGTCAGCGCCGTCCGGGTCGATCTTGAAGCCGATCTTGGCTGTCGCTTCGGTGATCGAGAGGACGCTCACGTTCGAGACGACTGGTGGGCCGATCACGTTGGCGCTGCCCGTAGTGGTCGCTTTAGCGCCACCCACGTCGCTGATCGTGACGCTGGTCGTGTACCGGCCAGCAGCGGCGTAGGTATGCGAGCCCTTGACTTCGAAGCCCCCGCCGGCCGCGGCGCTGACCGTCCCCGCCGCGCTCGACGAACCGTCGCCCCAGTTGATCGTCGCGGCGTAATCCGACGCAGCGCCCGCCGGTTTGGCGTGTGTGAACGTCGCCACCGTGGCTTTGACGGCCACGCCCGTAGTGGCGCTCACCGGTACCCCGGTCGCAGTCAGCGGAGCGTCCTGGACCTTGACGTCGAAGGGACGGGTTTCGGGGAAGCCGTCGCTGTTCGTATAGGTGAAACTCGCATGGTAGGTGCCCTCGTTGGTGTAGATGTGGGTGCCGGTGAGTTGCCCGGTGTTGGCGTTGACTTTGCCCGCTGACGGCGACGTTCCGTCTCCCCAGTTGATCGTGGGTGTGGTTCCTTCGCGCGGTGAGGCGGCGCCAACCACCTCGGAGAACTGCTGCCCCTCGATCGGCTGGAACAGCTCGTACGCGCCAATGTCGCAGCCGGTGCCCTGCGGCCTCGCGATGTCCCGCTGGTCGGTGGCGGTGCAGCCTGGAGCACCCGGGGGGATCGCGTCGACCGCGGGACTGGTCGCTTCCAGCGCGAACGTGTCCGTGTTGCCGCCGTTGTCCTGTAGGCCGCTGGACAGGAATCCCGGTTCGATGTTCTTGAGGTCCCCCGTACCGACGAAGGCGCAGTCGGCCCCGCTCTGGAGGTTGTGGCCGAGCGAGGAGATGCCGCTGTCTCCGCAGTTCGACGGTACGAATTCCTCGGTGAGCGGGTCTTCGACGGTGTTGTCCGCGACGATCGAGTTCTCGACGGAGATCGTGCCCTCGCTGGCGAGCAGGCCGCCGCCTTCGCTGCTGCGGGCGCCACCCTCGTTGTTGGCGATCGTCGAGTTGGTGATCGTGGTGGTGTTGCTCGTGCCGTTGGAGGAGCACGCGCCTTCTTCGTCGCCGCACCAGCTGAAGATCCCGCCGCCGAGCGCGGCGCTGTTGCCAGCGATCGTGGAGTCGGTGACGGTCAGTTTCCCGGCGGCGTCGGTCACCGGGTTGGGACCGAAGTTCTGGATCCCGCCCGAGTCGCCGCCGCCGTCGGGATCGGTGCTGAGGTTGTTGGCCACGAGCGAGTGCGTTACGGTCAGCGTGCCGCCGTCGTTTGAGATGCCGCCGCCCGAGCCCGATTCGGCCGTGCCGTTGGTGATGTCGTCTTCGCTCAGCGTGAGCGTGGCCTCGTTGCGGATGTCGCCGCCGAAGTAGCCGTTGCCTTCGTCGGCGTGCCCGAACGCCATCGAGAGACCCGAGATGGTCACGGTCGGGACGACTTTGCTGCGGGGATTCGGCTCGACGAAGAAGACTCGGTTTGCGGGCGAGGACTCCTGGAAGATGGTCACGACGCGCGCGCCGGCGCCGACGATCGAGACGCTTTTGAAGATCGTCAGCGGGCCATTGGCGAGGTCGTAGTAGGCGACGCCTTCGGGAGCGGGCACGTCGATCGTGTCGGGCGGGTTGGGAGTTTCGGCGATGCTGTTCTCGTAGGTGATGAGCTGCCGCAGCGAGCACGTGCCGGAGGCTGGTTCCTGGCAGGTCCCGGTGAGGTCTTCAAGCGTCCCCACCTTGTAGGTCGCTGCCCGGGCCGACGCGGCCAGCGCGGCCGTGGCCGCCAACGCGAGCAGCACCGCGGCGGAGGCGATTGCCGCCAAGCGCAGGCGCAGATGCAGCGGTGGACGAATGTCGAGATCCTATCGCCGAGCTCAGGGGTGTGGCTGGCGCCAGACGCGCCGAACTCAGCGGCGTGGGCCCCGGGCGAGATAGGACTCCCCGGTGAACAGCGTGATCGTCTTGCGACGACGGAAGTCACGCACCGAGACGACACCACGCACGACGTGCGTGAGCGTCCCTTCGCAGCGGTTGGCCACATTCCACACCGTTCCCCGCACGGTCGCCGCGCTGTACTGACCCCGTACGGCGAAGTGCCCGTGCCCGCTGGCGTTGACCCGGCCAAGCGTTTTCGAGCTCAGCTTGGCCGCGAGCGCCTTCCCCCTCTTGCCGACCGTGGCGCACACCTGGCTGGCGCTGTGGTTGTCGACGATGTCGAGGTCGGTCAGGCCCTTCTGCTTGCGGTTCTGCAGCAGCTTGAAGATCCCGCCGCCGAAGTCTCCTGTCTGCTGTTTGCCCTTCCGGGACGCGGTGGTGGCCGTGGTGATGCCCACAACGCCGCCAGTCGTTTCGAGAACCGACCCGACGGGAATCTGGCGCGCCTCGGTCAACGGTATGAACGTCTGGCCCTTCGTGAGCGCCTCGACCGCCTGCGCCCCCAGTGCGAAGGGTGAGAACGGCGAGAGCGACGCCGCGGAGGCCAAGGCGGCGCCCGGCGGCAACTCGATGTACACGATTCCCGACACCGGTGTCACGTTCACGGCCTTGCCGAGCACCGGCGGCGGCGGCGCAGGATCGGCCGGCGTCGCAAGGGTCTGATTGGGGCCCGTCGCGCTGCCGGCGCTGTTGGTCGCCACGGCCCGCACGTTGTATGTAACGTTCGGCAGCAGGCCGGTGACCGTCGCCGTGACTGTGTGGTCGGTGAAGTCCGAGCCAACCGATTGGTCCGGCGTCACCGAGCCGTAGGTGATCGTCCCCGTGCTGGCCGCCGTCGCCCCGCCGAGGACCGGCCCGTATTCGAAGTGCACCTCCGTTTCCAATCCCTCAGGATCGACCGTCGTCGTAAACGCAGCGCTGGTCGTCGTCAGGACGGTCGGGGGTGAGGTCGCGGCGAGGGTCGGCGGCGCCGGGGAGGGCGCGGGCCCGGCCGTACCAGCCACGGTGGCGGTGCTCGTGGCGGTGGCGGTGGCGCCCCCCACGTCTTTGATCGTAATGCTGGTCGCGTACGTGCCGCCCTTGGCGTACATGTGCGAGCCCGCGACCGTGAAGCCCCCGCCGGCCGCGGAGCCGATCGTCCCTGCTGTGGTGGAGGCGCCATCGCCCCAATCGATCGTCGCCGTGAAGTCCGACGCCACGCTCTCCGGATTGGCGTCGGTGAACCTCGCCACCGTCCCGGTGAACTGCGCACCCGCGGTGGCGCTCACGGGTACCCCGGTCGCGCTCAGCGCTGCGTCGGCGACCTTCGCCTGAAAGGCGATCGTGTGGATGCCCGAGCCATTGTCGTTGTAATAGGTGACCGAGCCGTCGTAGGTTCCGGCACGAGCGTAGGTGTGGGCGCCGCTGACGGTGGAGTTGGCTTCGTCCACCGTCCCTTCCGAGGCGGTGCCGTCACCCCATTCGATCGTGGGCGGTGTGGAGTAGACGCCTCCGGTCAAACTTGCCGTGACCGGCCCGGAGAACTGGGATCCTTCGGTCGTTTCGATCGTGAATGGGACCAGCTCGACGGCGCCGATGTCGCAGCCGGTGCCCTGCGGACGGGCGATGCCGCGCTGGTCGGTGCCGTCGCAGAACGGGGCACCGCTGGGGATCGCATCGACCGCCGGGCTGGTGGGTTCGGGAGCGAGGGTGTCAGTGTTTCCGCCGTTGTTCTGCAGCGTTTCCCCGGAGCCGAAATCGGGCTGGGTGTTCTGCAGGTCCCCGGTCGATTTGAAGCCACATTCGGTCCCGTTCTCGAGGTTGTAGCCGAGGGAGTCGATCGTCGCATTTTCGAACGAGCAATTGCTCAGGGTGTACTCCCCGTCGACTGTCCCGCTGTTGTAGGCGACGATCGATCCCACCACGTCGATCGTCCCGTTGGTGGCCAGGAGCCCCGCGCCTTTGGACGGCTCGCATCCTTCGGGACAGGCTTCTGTCGTCCTGTTGAAGGCGATCGTCGAATTGATGATCGATACCCCGTTTTCATCTTTGACTCCATCTTCGCTCCAGCTGAAGATGCCGCCACCATCGGCCGCTTCGTTCTCGGCCACCGTCGAGTCTTCGATCGCAAGGATTGCCTTTTTGCCCGGAAACAACACGCCGGCTTCGTGTTTGGCGGTGCCGTAATTCTGGATTCCGCCCGAGTCCCCGACGTCGCCGGTGGCGCGGTTGCCAGACACGAGCGAGTGCTCGATCACCAGTGTGCCGCCGTCGTTGGAGATCCCGCCCCCATCGGTTGCGGTGCCTTCGGTGATCCAGTCTTCGCTGAGGAGCAGGTCCCCTGTCGTGTTGCGGATGTCGCCGCCGAATTCGCCGTAGCTTTCGTCGGCGTTGGCGGTTCCGTCCGCGATCTTGAGCCCGAAGATGCCGGTGGCGCTTTCCGTGGGGTTGTCGATGTCGAATACCCGTCCCGGGAACTCGGTGTCCGAGGACATGCGCACCGTGGTGGTGCGTGCTCCCGCACCGGCGATCACGAGCGACTGCTCGATCGTGAGCGTGCCGTAGTACAGTTCGTAGCTGCCGGCCGGGACGTCGATGACGTCAGGCGGGCTCGGTGGCGTCGTGAGCCCGTTCTCGTATTCGATCAGCTGCCGCAGCGAGCAGGTGCCGGTGGCGGGTTCTGGGCACTTTTCGCCGCTGGGCGTGTCTTCCGTGGTCCCCACCGTGTAGGTCGCGGCCGACGCCGACGCGGCGAGCGCCGTGGTGACCACCAGCGCGACCAGCACCGTGGCCCCAGCCACCACCCCACGCGGGTACGAAAGTAGGCGTGGACCGAGGCCGGACCGCATCGCAGCCGGCCTAGCGACGACGGGGTGCTTTGGCGGTGTAGGACTGGCCGGTGAACAGCGTGATCGTCTTGCGGCGGCTGAAGTCGCGGACCGAGACGACGCCGCGCGTGACGTGCGTGAACGTCCCTTCGCAGCGGTTACCGACGTTCCAGACGGTCCCCCGCACGGTCGCCGCGCTGTACTGCCCCTGCACGGTGAAGTGCCCGTGCCCGTTGGCGTTGACCCGGCCGAGCGTTTTCGAGCTCAACTTGGCCGCGTATGCCTTGCCCTTGCCCTTCTTGCCTACCGAGGCGCACACCTGGCTGGCACTGTGGTTGTTGATGATGTTCAGGTCGGTCAGGCCCTTCTGCTTGCGGTTCTGCAGCAGCTTGAAGATCCCACCGCCGAAGTTGCCGAACTGCTGTTCTTTGGGCTTCGAGGTCGCGGTCGCGATCCGGGCTTCGCCGCCAGTCGTTTCGAGGACCGAGTCGACTGGGATCTGGCGTGCTTCGCGCAGCGGGATGAAGCCGATTCCCTTGCTCACGCTCTCGGTGGCGAAATCCAGCTGTGCGGGAGCCTCGAGCGGGTCGGCCAGGCTTGCGTCCGACGCGCTCGCATACCCGGGCGGGTACTTGACGAACACTTCGCCGCTGACGGGTTCGACGTTGACAGTTTTGCCCAGCACTGGCGGAGGCAGGGTGGCCAGTGTGTTGCGGGTGACGGTGTAGTTGAAACTCGCGCTGGTCGCGCCGCAAGCGTCGGCGGCAGTGCGCGCCACCGAGAAGCTTCCGGGCGTTGAGGTCGCGAGCGCCACTTTGGTCGCCGAGGGGTTGCTGGTGAGCCCGGGCCCGGTGGCGGTGATCGCGACCGAGCCGGTTTCGCCGGCCAGGTAGCTGCTCTTGCCCTGTTCGCTTGCGATCGTCAGGGCAGGTCCGCCGGAGGCGACGGTCACGTTCAGCACGTGGTGAGGTGTCTCCTGGGCACCGGCCTGGTCTTCGGCCCAATATTCGAGGGTGTGTTGGCCCGGTGTCAGGGTGATCGTCGCCTGGCCGGCTGCATTGGTCGCAGCCGACCCGGCCGCGCCGTCGAGCACGTAGTCCACCGCTTTGGCACCATTCGGCGCCGTGACGGTGATCGGAACCTGCCCGGAGGGTACGCAGGAGCCGGCGGTCGTGCTCGAGGCCGGAGCGCCGTAGGGCGTGACCGTCGTCGCTAGCTTCAGGGTCGCTTCGTGTTCAGATGCCAATTTTGAGTTCGACGCTGCGAGTTTGATCGGCCAGGACAGGCCCATGCCGTTGTCCTCGGCTTCATTTTCGAAGCCCGTAAAGTCGACCGAGTCCGGGAGCTGTTCCCCGTTCGGCTTTATATCTTCCCAGAAGCTCGGCCATTTGCTCTCCACATAGTGAGCTGAGCTGACCGGAAAGCCACCCGTTTCGATCGGAGTGAAGGCCATGATGCGCTCGGACGGAATGTCGTTGGGGGTGACGGTGCACGCGACCGATCCAGCGACCGGGACGTTCAGGGCGCCGAAGCCGGTGTCATGGTCGGCCAGGTAGCAGTCGCCGACGTGGTAGATCGTGCCTGTCAAGGCCTCGGTCTGAAGGTTTTTGGCGACGATCGTCGTTTCGTAGCTGTCCTGGCCGGTGACGTAGCTGTCGGTCTCAATCAGTTCGGCCACTTTGGCTTTTTCTTCGCTATCCGGAACGGGCTCTTCGGCATATACCCGTGTGATGACCACAAACGGTTTGGAGGCGGTGCCTTCACCGGTAAGCGTCTGAGCGACGGGAGTAAAGGCCGCCTCGGTCGTGATACCCGCCGCCGGCGAGGGGCCAAAGATGGTGTCGCTTTCGGGGACATCCTCCCCCGCGGTGAGGGCCAAGAACGTCCCGCAGCCGCCGTCTTCCGGGCCGCCGAAGAAGCTCGTGGCGATGTCGCCGCTGACCTGCACCTGGCAGTCGAGGCCGTTTTCGACGTTGATCGTGCCAAGCGGACCGGAGCTGGTGATGACTTCCGCGGAGCCCACCGCTGGCTGCCACCCCAGCGCGCCGAGCACGAGCAGCGTCGTAACCGCAAGCGCCGCACTGAGCGACACCGCTCGAACGCCAATTTGCCCCCCCATCTGAGAACCTCGCACAGCCCAATTGAATCAGAGTGCGGGCACTCGTGGCGCAGTACCCGCGCGGAGCCCACCCGGGCGGTGCCAAGTGCTCGTCCGCAAACCGCAACAAGTAGAGTCCGCGAACGATGCAGGACCCCAACCGCGTACTCGTGATCGGCGGCGGTATCGGTGGCCTCACGGCCGCGGCCACGCTGAAAGCCGGCGGTGTCCCCGTGGAGGTGTTCGAGCGCCAGCCGGAGCTGCGGGAGCTGGGCACGGGCGTGGGGATCCAGCGAGTGGCAGCGCAGGCGCTGTCGATGCTGGGGCTGCGCGATGAGCTGCGGAAGATCTCCGGGCCGGGGTTCGAGGCGCTGCGGCTGCTCTCGTGGCGCGATGGACACACGATGGCAGCGGTGCCGTGGCACGGCGAGGTCGTCGCCGTGCATCGCGGCGAGCTGCTGGAGATGCTCGTGCGAGCCGTCGGCGACCTGGGCATCGTCCACTGCGGCATGGAGTGCGTCGACTTCCGCCAGGATGCGAACAGCGTCACGGCGCTGTTCGCGGACGGCCACGAGGAGCGCGGCGCGGCGCTGGTGGCGGCGGACGGACTGGAATCCGTGATCCGCGCGAAGCTGATCGACGACGGCCGGCCGCGCTACTCGGGCGCGACGGTGTGGCGGGCGCTGCCCGAGTACGAGCACAAAGCCCTGGGGCGCAACTTCGCCCAGCAGGTGTATGGGCCGGCCTCGATCTTCGGAATGTTCCCGGTCGACAAGCGGTTGTTCTGGTGGGGCAGTCAGATCCGCCCCGAGGGGGCGATCGACCCGCCGATCGGGCGCAAGCAGGACCTGCTGAACACGTTCGCCGGCTGGCCCGCCGAGGTGGTGCAGGTGATCGAAGCGACCCCCGAGGGGCAGCTCTTCCGCCAGGATCTGTACGACCGCAAGCCGGTCAAGCGCTGGCGCAACGGACGTGTCACGCTGCTCGGCGACGCGGCGCACCCGACGACGCCGACGCTGGGGCAGGGGGCGGGCATGGCGATCGAGGATGGTGTCGTGCTCGGGCGGGAGCTCGCCGCCGCCAGCAGCCTCTCCGCCCCCGGCGCGATGCAGGCGGCCCTTGACTCATATGAGGGCAAGCGCATCCCGCGCACCAGCCAGATCGTCAACCGCTCGGCGATGCTGGCGAAGCTCTCTCACGTGAAGAACCCGGTGGGGCTGTTCATGCGCGAGCAGGTCCTCTCGGCGATGCCGCAGAAGTTCTGGCAGCTGCTGTGGGAGCAGGAGCGCACCTACCAGATCCAGTGATGTAGGCCCAAGCCGAGTGGCGGTACCGAAGCATGCGCTGCTATATAACATCCTAGATCGAGATGTTTGACACCCCGATTGATAGTTCTCGGGCCACCGAAGATCTGCTCCACGCGCTTGGCGATCAACTCGCGGCACGGGGCGAGACCTACACCCTCGCGGTCGTCGGCGGCTCGGCGCTGCTGGCGCTTGGGTTTGTGTCTCGCGCGACAAGAGACGTCGATGTCCTCGCGATCGTCGAGGGTCACCAGTTTGTATCCGCGCAGCCGCTTCCTGCTGCCCTGCTCGACGCCGCGCAAACCGTGGCCAGAGATTTCGGACTGTCCAACGACTGGCTGAACCCGGGACCAACGTCACTGCTCGACCTCGGACTGCCAGAGGATTTCTATGAGCGTGCCCAGCGTCGTGACTACGGACCCGGACTGGAGGTGCTCTTCGCTTCACGCATCGATCAAATCCACCTGAAGCTCTACGCGACGGTCGACCAGGGCGCCGGCAAGCACCTAAACGATCTCCAGGCGTTGGCACCGACTGAACAGGAGTTGCTCGACGCAGCCGGGTGGAGCCTAACTCACGATCCCTCAGAGGGCTATCGCAGCACGCTGGCCCAGGTCCTTGCCCATTTCGGAGTCGACGATGGACATCTCGACTCTTAGCCGCCGGCTCAGCGACCGGCTCGTGGTGTTTGCGTGGGATGAGTGGGCGCAGATGGGGCTGCTTGCCACGCCAAACAGACGCAGCCTCTGGGCGCAGGACCCTGAGGCGCTGATTGTCTTCACGCTCGAGGTTGCGCGAGCCGAGCCACGGCTGTTCGACGAGCTTCTCGACTGGCTCTTGGTCAATGAGCCGCTGTTGAGCGTCCGGCGACTACGCGCAATGTGCATCGACGAGGACGATCGCGCGCTCGTCGCGGCGACACTAGCGTGGCTCGCCCACCAGCGCCCACGAGCACGCCTCGGCAACGGAACGCCAACACGAGCCCCCACAACTCTCCAACCGCTGTTCCAAACCGAGCTCCAAGTAAGTGAGATCGACGAGGACTTTGCGTCCGCCGGCTTGTGGCGTCCGCGCCTCTCGCCGACGCACAAGTCTCGACAGCCCGACCCGACGACACCCATCAACCTCGCCTTCAGGCTCCGCCAAATCCTTGGCGTGGGCATCCGCGCCGAGGCCATCCGCATCCTGCTGACGATCGACGCTCCTTGGGCCACTGCCCAGACCTTGGCTAGATCGACCGGCTACTCCAAGCGCAACGTCCACGAAGCGCTGATCGGCCTCAGCGCAGCCCGGGTGGTATCGGCATTTACCGTCGGCGCCGAGCAGCGCTATACAGCCAACCATTCCGCGTGGGCAGGCCTGCTCGGCTGCAAACCCGACGAGCTGCCAGTTCACCGCGATTGGCCCCAGTTGCTCGCTGCCCTTAGACGCATCCTGCGCTGGTCGAAGCAGCCCGACCTGAGAACCATGTCTGATTACCTACGCGCCAGTCGCACCCGCGACCTGCTCGAAGCCGTACATCCCGACCTGGCCTTCGCCGGTAGGGCGGCCGCCAATTTCAGCCGGTCGCCCGACGGGGCGTGGCGGGACCTCGACGACGCCATCGAGCGTACGCTCGCGCCTTTGGAGCCGGGAGCCCTCACCCCTCCTGCGACTGAATCGCGGTGATCGCGACCGTGTTGACGATGTCCGTGACCGAGCACCCGCGGCTGAGATCGTTCACCGGCCGGCGCAAACCCTGCAGCACAGGGCCGATCGCGACCGCGCCGGAGGAGCGCTGGACCGCCTTGTAGGCGACGTTGCCGGTGTCGAGGTCGGGGAAGATGAAGACCGTGGCGCTGCCAGCAACCTCGCTGTCGGGCAGCTTCAGCTTGGCGACGCCGGCATCGACGGCGGCGTCGTACTGGATCGGCCCGTCCACCTTGAGATCGCCCCGCAGCCGTCGCACCGTCTCGGTCGCCTCGCGCACGACGTCGACCTGCGCGCCCTTGGCGGAGTCGCCGGTGGCGTAGGAGAGCATCGCGATCCGCGGGTCGATGCCGAACGCCGCCGCGGTGTCGGCGGAGGAGATCGCGATGTCGGCGAGCTGGGCGCTGTCGGGCTTGGGGTTGACGGCGCAGTCGCCGTACACCAGCACACGATCGGCGAGGCACATGAAGAAGACGCTGGAGACGACCGACACTCCGGGGCGGGACTTGACGAACTCGAACGCCGGGCGGATCGTGTCGCCGGTGGTGTGGGCCGCCCCCGACACCATCCCATCCACCTCCCCCAGATGCACCATCATCGTGCCGAAGTAGGTGGGGTCGCCGAGTGCGTCGAAGGCGAGCGCCTCGGTGACGCCCTTGTGCTGGCGCAGCTCGTGGTAGACGGCGGCGTAGCGCTCGCGCTCGGGCGCATGGAGGGGGTCGAGGATCCTCGCGCCGTCCAGGTCGAGGCCCAGCGCCGCGGCGCTGCCGCGCACCGTGTCGGGGTCGCCGAGCACCGTCAGCGCGACGACGCCACGGCGCAGCAGGATGTCGGCCGCCCGCAGCACGCGCTCGTCCTCGCCCTCGGGCAGCACGATCTGCCGGCGCGCCCCCTTCGCCCGCTCGATCAGCTCGTACTCGAACATGCTCGGGGTCATCCGCGCGGGGCGCTCGACCGTGAAGCGCATCTGCAGCTCCACCTTGTCGACGCTGCGCTCGAACAGGCCGAGCGCGGTGGCGATCCGGCGCTCGTTGGTGGCCCGCAGCACCGGCCGCACGCCGGCGATCGCGGCCGCGGCGACGTGAGTGCGCGCGTCGATCTCCAACACGGGGAAGGGCGCGGTCTCCAGCAACCCGCTTAGCGTCTGCGAGAGCGCGTAGCCGCCCGTCAGCAGCAGCCCGGAGACGGCGGGAAAGGACGGCGAGAGCGTGGAGGCGAGGCAGGCGACGACGATGTCCGAGCGATCGGCCGGCACCACCACGAGGGTGCCATCGACGAGGTCCTCGATGAAGTGCTCGACGCTCATCGCCGCCACACGCACCTCGCGCACGTCGCGGTCGAGCTGGCCATCGACCCCCAGCACGGGGCGGGCGCCGAGCGCGGTCTGCACCTCCCCGACGCTCGGGTAGGCAAGCTCGGGGTGCTCGGGCATCACATACACCCACTCCTGGCCAGTGTGCGGCGCCAGTCGCAGCTCGACTTCGCGCACGGCGCCGGGAGCCACGCGGTTGACGATCACGCCGAACAGCTCGCAGCCGCTGCGCCCCAGCACCTCGCGCGCCAGCTGCACCTGCTCGACGACTTCGCCGCCGCCCGCGCCGTTGACCACCACCAGCACGGGGCAGCCGAGCTGGTTGGCGAGGTTGGCGTTGAGGTCGAAGTCGAGCGCCGGAGTGGCGCCGGCGAAGTCGGTGCCCTCGCACACCACGAAATCGCAGCGGCCCGCCAGCTCGCGGTAGGCGGCGAGCACCCGCTTCTCGATCTCCTCGTGCGCGCCGTGGGCGGTCAGCCCGGTCACCTCCTCTGCCGTGGGGCCGTGCATCTCGGCGTACTCGAAGGGCAGCTGGTAGCGCTCGCGCATCAGCTCGATCTGCGGGTCGGGGTCGCTGGCGCTGCGGATCACGGGTCGGAAGAAGCCGACGCGCTGCAGGCGCGCAGCGAGCATCTCGGTGAAGCCGAGCGCGACGACGGACTTGCCGCTGTGCGGGCCCATCGCGGTGATGTAGATGCTCTTTGCCACAGGCTCAGCGGAGCACGGCGAACACGTGGTGTTCGCCGAGCACCCCTTTGAAGCGGTGCTCGCCGCGCGCTTCGAAACGGAAGCTGGGATCGGTTTCGGTGTACTCCTTGAGCGTCGAGGAGACGATGATCTCGCCCCCCCTCGCGCAGCCGGCGACGCGGGCGCCGAGCACCACGTTACGGCCGTACATCTCCTCTTCGTTGAGGATCACGAAGCCGGTATGCAGGCCGATGCGCAGGCGCAGCTCACGGGCGCCCCCCGGAACGGTGCTGTCGGCGAGCGCGCTCTGCAGGTCCAGGGCGCAGCGCAGCGCCGCGTGGGCGCTGTCGAAGGCGACCATGAAGCCGTCGTCGATCGCCTTGACGACCGTGCCCCCATGGTGGGCGATCACCCGCTCGACGATCAGGCGGTGATCGGCCAGCAGCTCCTCGAAGCGCTCGGCCCCCAACTCCTTGCCGATCGCGGCTGCGTCCTCGATGTCGCAGAAGAGCAGCGTAAGCGCCCCGTCGGGCGAGCTCATCTCTCCAAGCTGGGGCTGATCCTCGCCCAACGTCGAGGCGATCACGTCGATCGATGACATCGGTCCGACTTCCAACCCGATCCTCCTGATCTCCCGGCTCACCAGCGCAGCGCAAGCATAACCCCTGTCGGATAGATTCTCGGGTTCGGTCCCCACCCCCATACGAACGCGAGAGAGACGAGGGAAAGCTCATCATGTCCGAAGAGCAGTCATCCGAGCCAGCCGGCGAGCCGCAGATCCGCAAGGTGGACGAGATGCCGGCCGACACGCGGCGCGGCGGCGACGTGCGCACTCTGCTGAGCCCGAAGACGGCAGGATCGACCTCCGGCTTCATGGGCGTAGCGACGCTCGCCCCGGGCGAACGGATCAGCGAGCACTACCACCCCTACTCGGAGGAGTTCATCTTCGTCGTCAGCGGCGGCCTGGACGCGCAGCTGGACGGCGAGTCCCACCGCCTCGGCGCGCGCGACGCGCTGCTGATCCCGCTCAACGTGCGCCACCGCCTGGTCAACGACGGCCAGGAGGATGCGTTCATCGTCTTCCATCTCGGGCCGCTGGCACCGCGCCCCGACGCCGGGCACGTGGACACGGAGTAGGCACGATGAGCAACGGGGGGCTGCGACGACAACGGCGCAACAGGGGACCGCGAGGAGAACGGCGATGAGCGACAGGAGAACGCGATGAGCGACGAGGGCACGCTACGCAGGACGGCGGTGACCGGGGTGGGTGTGGTCGCTCCGGGTGGCAGCACGCGCGACACCTTCTGGGAGGCAATCACGGCGGGGCGCACGGCGACGCGGGGGATCACCTTCTTCGACGCCTCCGGCTTTCGCTCGCAGATCGCCGCCGAGTGCGACTTCGACCCGCTGGCGGCCGGCCTCAGCGAGCACGAGAAACGCCGCATGGATCGCTACATCCAGTTCGCCGTGGCCGCGGCGATGGAGGCGATGACCGACAGCGCGCTGGACACCGACACGATCGACCTCGATCGCACGGCGGTGAGCCTCGGCTCGGCGGTCGGCGGCACGATGGTGCTGGAGGACGGGTACGTGGCGGTGTCCAACCACGGCAAGGAGTGGCTGGTGGACCCCGACTACGCACCCCCGTTCCTCTACCAGGGGCTGATTCCCAGCAGCCTGGCGAGCGAGGTGGCACTGAAGTTCGGCGCGCACGGGCCGTCGGTGGTCGTCTCGACCGGCTGCACCTCGGGGATCGACGCGATCGGGTACGGCCACCAGATGATCCAGGACGACGAGGCCGACATCGTGATCGCGGGTGCCGCGGAGTCGGGCATCTCCCCGATCTCGATGGCGTGCTTCGACCCGATCAAGGCGACCTCGCGGCGCAACGACGACGCCGCACACGCCTCGCGCCCGTTCGACCGCGACCGCGACGGCTTCGTGATGGGCGAGGGCGGCGCGGTGCTGATCCTCGAGGAGATGGGCAGCGCGCTGGCGCGCGGCGCCCATATCTACTGCGAGGTGACCGGGTTTGCCAGCCGCGGCAACGCCTTCCACATGACCGGGCTGAAGCCCGACGCGAGCGAGATGACCGAGGCGATCGTCGACGCGATGGCGCAGGGTGGCACCAAACCGGAGGACATCGACTACATCAACGCCCACGGGTCGGGTACCAAGCAGAACGACCGCCACGAGACCTCGGCGTACAAGAAGTCGCTGGGCGAGCACGCCTACAACGTCCCGATCAGCTCGATCAAGTCGATGGTGGGCCACTCGCTCGGGGGAATCGGCGCGATCGAGATGGCGACCTGCGCGCTGGCGATCGACCGCGGGGTGGTGCCGCCAACCGCCAACTGGGAGAACCCCGACCCCGAGTGCGATCTCAACTACACGCCCAAAGTGGCGGTGCGCAAGCAGATCGACGTGGCGCTCTCGACCGGCAGTGGCTTCGGTGGCTTTCAGTCGGCGATGATCTTCTCGGTTCCCGGCGAGCGCCGCAACGCGGGGCTGTGAGCGCGATGAGCCTTCCACGCAAGCCCGGTCGCCGCCCGCCGTATGCCCGTCCGACCGCCGCGACAGGAGCGTGAACCCGCGATGAGCCCCACGATCCCCTCCCCCGACCGCCGCTCCGTGATCACCGGCATCGGCGTGGTCGCCCCCACCGGCCAGGACCGCGAATCGTGGTGGCAGGCCACACGAGCCGGCGATAGCGGGATCGAGCGCATCGAGCGCTTCGACCCCTCGCGCTACCCCGTGACGCTGGCCGGCGAAGTGAAGGACTTCGACCCCGAGAGCTACATCGATCAGCGCCTGATCAAGCAGACCGACCGCTGGACCTGGATGGCACTCGCGGCCGCCCAGGAGGCGCTCGACGACGCCAAATTCGTCCCGAGCGAGCACGACCCCTACTCGATGAGCGTTATCACCGCCAGCTCCTCGGGCGGCAACGAGTTCGGGCAGCGCGAAATCCAGGCGTTGTGGGAGAAGGGCCCGGTGTTCGTCGGCGCCTACCAATCGATCGCCTGGTTCTACGCCGCCACGACGGGGCAGATCTCGATCAAGCATGGGATGAAGGGCCCCTCGGGCGTGGTGCTCGCGGAGGGCGCCGGCGGCCTGGAGGCGCTGGCCCACTCGCGGCGCACGATCCGCCGCGGCGTGGAGACCGCGGTGAGCGGCGGCGTGGAGGCGCCGATCGGGCCGTACGCGCTCACCTGCCAGCTCGGCACCGGCTTCCTCAGCACCGCGCAGGACCCGGGGGCGGCCTACCGCCCGTTCGACGCCGCCGCCAACGGGTATGTCCCCGGCGAGGGCGGCGCGATCCTGCTGGTCGAGAGCCTGGAGAGCGCCCAGCAGCGCAAAGCCCCCCAGATCTACGGCGAGATCGTCGGCTACGGCGCCACCAACGACGCCCACCACTGGGGCCGGCCGGCGCCGGACCCCACGCAGTTCGCGCGGGCGATGTCGGTCGCATTGAAGAACGCCGGGATCGGCCCCGCCGACGTGGACGCGGTCGTCGCCGACGCCTTCGGCGTACCCGAGATCGACGCGCTGGAGGTGGAGGCGATCAAGGCGGTGTTCGGCGAGCAGGCCGGCAAGGTGCCGGTGATCGCCCCGAAAAGCGGCGTCGGGCGGATGTATGCCGGCGGCGCCTCGCTCGATGCGGCGGCGGCGCTGCTGGCGATGCGCGACGGAGCGCTGCCCCCGATCGTCAACCTCGACGAGCCGGCCAGCGGCGAGCTGGACTTCGTCAGCGGCGCGGAGCGCAGCGAAGAGCTATCGACGATCCTCGTCAACGCACGCGGCTTCGGCGGCTTCAACAGCGCGCTCGTGCTCCGGCGCATGAGCTGAGCCGCAAGCGACCACCGGGGACACCCTGCTCATGCCCCAACCACCACAGATCGGCGCGCTGCTGGAGGCGGCTGCGTCGCAGAGCCCACACCGCCCGGCGCTGGCGTATGGCGAGGTCGAGCTCACCTACCGCGAGCTGCACGGGGCGGCCGATCGGCTGGCGGCCCGGCTGGGCGAGCGAGCCGGCGAGCGCGTCGCCGTGATCGCCGCCAACGTGCCCGCGCTCGTGGTGGCGCTGTTCGGTGCATGGCGCGCTGGCGCGACCGTCGTCCCATTGAGCGCCCGCCTACGCAGCTTCGAGCTGCGGCGGGTGTTCGCCGACGCAAGGCCATCGGCAGCGATCTCGCTCGCCGCGCACGGGGGGTTCTCGCTCGCGCAGGAGCTGGACAGGCTCGGCGAGCAGATCGGCACGCTGTCGAGCGCCATCGTCGTCGACGAGCTGGGCGAGGCCTGCGAGGAGCTGCGGTGGCCGGCGACGGAGAGCGCCGAGCCGCTGGACCCCGAGGTGGCGGCGATCATGTACACGTCGGGCACGACCGGCGAGCCGAAGGGCGCACTGATGTCCCACGCGCTGGGGGTGGCCGAGGGACACCAACTCGCCGAACTGTTGGGTGAGGAGGCGCAGGGGGCATGCGTGCTGGTCGTCCCCGGCTCGCACGCGTTCGGGCTGGCGTGCCTGCTGTGCTGTCTGGCGGCCGGCGGCGAGGCGGTGCTGGTCGACTCGACGACCTCGCTGCAGCCGCTCGTGCAGGCGGTGCAGCGGCACGGAGCGCGCGTGCTGCACGGCTCGCCGGCGCTATTCGCGCGACTGCTGAAGACGACGACGGCGCAGCTGCCGCTGAAGAGCGGGTTCACCGCTGGATCCTCATGCCCGCCGAAAGTGCTGGAGGAGCTCGACCGGCGCGAAGCACGCGTGCTCAACATGTACGGCATGACCGAGATCGGCGCGGCGAGCTGCTGCCACCCCGAGGATCCTCCGGAGGTTCGCCACCACACGGTGGGACGCCCGCTCCCGGGTTATGAGTTCCGGGTGATCGGCGACAGCGAGATCGAGGTGCGTGGCCCCTACGTGACAGCCGGCTACCACCGCCGCCCGCGGGAGCGAGACGGGGCGTTCGACGGCGAGTGGTTTCGCACCGGCGATCTCGGCGGGATCGACGCCGCCGGGAACCTGACGATCGCCGGCCGGGCCAAGGAAGTGGTGCAGGTGGGCGGCTTCAACGTGTTCCCCGCCGAGGTCGAGAGCTTCCTGCTGACGCACCCCGGCATCGGCCAGGCGAGCGTGATCGGCGTGCCGCACGCGGCGATGGGCGAAGCGCTGCACGCCTTCGTCGTGCCGAGTCCCGACGCCGCGCTCGCCGGTCGCGATGTCGTCAGCTTCGCGCGGGCGGGCATCGCGGGGTACAAGGTCCCCTACGGTGTCAGCGTGCTGCCCGAGCTGCCGCTGCTGGCCTCCGGCAAGCCCGACCGGCGCGAGCTGGCGCGCGGCCTCCAAGAGGCGGGAATCCAGTGACACCGTACACTCCGGACAAGCCCCACCGGCACAAGCCGGCGTCCGGCCTCCAAGCCCACGCGATGGAGCTCCGGTGATGTCGCCGCACGCAATGCCCCCACTCCCCCCCTCCGCGCTGTTCGCCGGGCTGGTCGACGCCGAGCTGAGCGCCGTCGCCGAGCAGATGCGCCCGCGGGAGTTCGCCGCCGGCGAGCAGATCTGCGCCGCGGGCGAGACCAGCGACCGGCTGTGGCTGATCACCGGCGGCCTCGTGCACATCCTCGCCGGGCACGCCGACGCTGCCGCGGGCGAGGTGGTCGCCCGCCAACGCAAGGGCGACGTGGTCGGCGCCCAGGGCGCGGTCACCGGCGAGCCGCGCACCGCCACCGTGCTCGCCGCCCTCCCCACCTCGGCGCTGGAGCTCGACGGGGAGCGCTTCCTCGATCTCGCGCAGCGCTACCCGGCGATCCTCGTCAACCTGATCCGCATCCAGAGCGAGCGCCTGGTGATTGCCAACGCACGCCGCGTCGAGCACGAGCGGGGTGAGACGGTGGCCCTCCTCAGCGGCCCGGCGCTGGCCGCGACCGCGACGCGCGTCGCGGAGCTCGCCAAGCGCGCGAGCCCCCGCCCCGTGATCTGGCTGGACCGGCGGCTGTCGTTCGCCGGAACGCTGACCACCGCCGATGACCTCACCGACGAGCACGCGACCGTGCTGCTGCCCGGCGAGCTCGACCCCGAGACGATGGGGCTGCTGCTCGACGAAGTCGACCGCGTGGTCGCACTGGTCGGCTCGGCCCGCGACGCGGAGCGGTTGGGCGCGCTCGCGCGGGGTTCGAACGGGGGCAGTGCGCAGGTGGAGGTCGTGTTGATCGGCGAGGAGGCGGTGGCGGCCAGCCGCGCGTGGCCGGCGAGCGCGCCGATCCGCGTGGTGCGCACATGTCCGCAGGCAGACCCCGCAGCCATCCCAACCGCCGTGAACGGCGCCGGGCCGATCCCCCCCAACAGCATCGCGATGCCCTTCGCCGAGGAGGCATGGCTGGCGCGTCACCTCACCCGCACGAAGCTGGGCCTCGCGCTCGGTGCCGGCGGCGCGAAGGGTTATGCCCACGTGGGCGCGCTGCAGGTGCTGGAGGAGGCCGGCTACGTGGTGGATTATGTGTCGGGCAGCAGCATCGGCGCGATCGTCGGTGCCTATCTGGCGCTGGGAAGGGACGCCGCTGAGATCGACGCGACGCTGCGTAGCGCCTTCGACGCCGACAACGTCGGGGAGCTATTCAAAACCTCGATGGGCGGCAGCGGCGGCTCCTCCGGGCTGGAGGCGATGACCAAGCTGATGCGCCAGAGCACCGCGGAGCGCTCGTTCGCCGACACACTGATCCCGCTGGCGGTGATGACCGTCGATCTCACCGACCGCGCACCCGCGCCGCTGCGCGAAGGGCCGCTGTGGGAGGCTCTGCTGGCCGCCACGGCACTCGCCGGCGTGTTCCCACCGTACGAGCGGGGCGGGCACCGCCTGGTGGACGGCCTGGCGCTCGTGCCCGTGCCGACGGGCGCCGTGTTCGATGACGGAGCCGACCTCGCCGTCTCGGTCAACCTGAACGGCGCCGAGGTGCTCGCGGAGTGGCCGGAGCAGCCGGAGCTCCCGCCCGCGCGCGAGCGCAAATCGCGCGGCGGCATGCTCGACACGCTGCTGGAGGTGATGGATCTCAGCCAGCTGGAGACCAGCGCCCGGCACGCCGAGCTCGCCGACGTAACGATTACGCCACGCTTCGGACCGGCGCATTGGCGAGACTTCCACCTCGCCGACCTGTTTCTCGCCGCCGGGCGCCGCGCGGCGCTGGAGGAACTGCCGGCGCTGCAGGCGCTGAGCACACCTGTCGATCCGAAGACCGGCACACCCACCAATCTGAAACCCACCACTCCGAAAGCCGACACCCTGTCGATCTGAGAACCGGCACCCCTGCCGATCAACCAACCGCTACCCGAAGGAGACGGCATTGCCCGAGCAGACGAAGTTCGAATTCGATGATCTCAAGCGGATCCTCGTGGATCGCGTGGGCCTCCCCGAGGCCGACGTGATCGACGACCGTGAGGCAACGTTCGAGGACATGGGCCTCGACTCGCTCGCCTTCATGGAGATCCAGCTCGCCATGCAGCAGGACTACGGGTTCAGGATTCCCGACGAGGACGCCGAGGAGATCCACAGCGTCGGCGAGGCAATCGACTATGTAAACAAGCGACTCGCCGAGGAGGAGTAGCCGCAATGGCCGCGCATACCGACAATTCAGTCGTCATCCAAGCCCCGCTGGAGTATGTGTGGGAGCGGATGATGGACATCGAGAGCTGGCCGAGCCTGTTCAGCGAGTACGCCGCCGCGGAGGTGCTGGAGCAGGACGGCGACACGGTCCGCTTCAAGCTCACCACCCACCCCGACCCCGACTATGACGGGCAGGTGTGGAGCTGGACCTCCGAGCGGACCTCCGACCCGGCAACGCACAGCTCGAAGTCCAAGCGGATCGAGACCGGCCCGTTTCAGTACATGAACATCGAGTGGTACTTCGAGCAGGACGGCGAGGGCACCACGATGCGGTGGGTGCAGGACTTCTCGATGAAGCCCGAGGCGCCCGCCGACGACGAGCACGCCGAGGAGTACATGAACAAGAACACCAAGGTGCAGATGCAGGTCATCAAGGAGCGCCTGGAGGCGGGGGCGGCGGATGGAGCCTGAGACCGGATCCCCCGATCTCGGGGTTGCACAGGCACCCCACGACGAAGCGCCGCCAGGACCGATCGCCGCCGCGCCGAGTGGCCGGGAGGTCGCGCCCGCCGGAGCCGATGGCAGCCACCGCGCGCTGATCATCGGCGCCGGGCCGGCGGGGCTGACCGCGGCGATCGCGCTGGCGCGCATCGGCATCGATGTGCGCCTGTTCGAGCGCGCCGCGGAGCTCGGCAAGGCGGGCGCCGGGCTGGGCGTGCAGAGCAACGCACTGCGCGCCCTGCGCAAGCTCGGGATCGGGGACAGGATCGAGGCGGCGGGCACTGAGCTGCGCAGCCAGGAGATCCGCGACATCCACGGCAAGCTGCTGTTCAGCTTCCCCCAGGGAGAGGTCGCCGACGAGTATGGGACGCCGACGATCAGCCTGTTGCGCGCCGACGTCCAGCTGGCGCTGGTCGACGCCCTCCCGCCGGGTGTGCTGCGAATGGGGGCAGAGTGCGTCGCAGTCGACCAGGACGCCGATGGGGTCACCGCGACCTTCGCCGACGGCCACACCGAGCGCGGTGCGCTGCTGATCGGCGCCGACGGCGGCAGGTCGGTGGCGCGCAGGCACGTGTATGGAGCGTCCGACCCACCGCCCCGTTACTCGGGCTTCACCAGCTGGCGCGCGATCGTCGAGATGAGCCCGGACACGCTGCCGGCGGACACCTCGCGCACCTACCTCGGCATGGGCCGGCAGTTCGTGATGTTCCCCGTCGGCGCCAACCGGATCTACTGGGGATTGATGAAGGGCGCACCGGAGGGAAGCTCCGACCCCGCGGGCCCCGTGCGGGACATGCTGTGCGAGGACCTGCGCGACTTCCCCGAGGTGACGCGCCGCCTGGTGCAGGAGACCGAGGAAGAGCGCATCATCAGAGCCGAGGTGTGCGACCGTGACCCGGCACCGACGTGGGTGAAGGGCCGGGTGGTGGTGATCGGCGACGCCGCGCACATGACCACACCGTTCGTCGGGCAGGGAGCGGGGATTTCGATGGAGGACTCGGTGGTGCTCGCCAAGGAGCTCTCGCTCACCGACGGCCTGCGCGACCAGCGGATGCTCGCCAGCGCCCTGGACTCCTTCCAGCAGGCGCGCATGGAGCGCTGCGCGAAGATCGTGCTGACCTCGCGGCGCCGGGGGCAGCTGTTCTCGTTGGGGAACCCCGCGATCGTGGCAGTGCGCAACAACATCCTGCGCGCCGTCCCGAAAGCCTTCTGGCGCCGCGCGATCGCCGACAGCATCAAATACGACCTTTGACCCACCGCCACGCCGCACTTGACGCCGGCGCACCCGGGGCCCCACCCGGAGCGCCACCCACGGCCCAACCCGGATCCGCCCCGCGAGCGTGCGCCCCACCCGGCCGAGCCGGGATGACCCCTACGGGCGCTTGAAGTTCAACCCGGAGTTCTGCAGCACAGCGCGCGCGGCAATCGGGTGCGCCTCGTCGGGATCCCCATCCCCGCCCGCCCCCGGCTCCTCGCTGGAGTAGCGCTGTTCGGTGAGCGTCAGGTAGATGCTGTCGAGGCTGGGGCGCACCAGCTCGATGTTGCGCAGCCGCATCGTGTGGCCGCCGAGCTGCCCGAGCGCCGCGGCGGCCATCGCCGCGGCGTTGTCGGTCGAGATGCGCAGCACCGAGCCCTCGCACACGACCTTCCCCCCGCGCACGGCGATCTCGGGCGCGGGCCCGTCGAAGGTGAGCTCCACGACCTGGGTGGAGTTCATCGCGACGAGCTCGGCGATCGATCCGCGGGCGATGATCGCGCCGCCCTGCAGCAGCGCCACCGAGGCGCCGAGCTGTTCGATCTCGGGGAGGTAATGGGTCGAGTAGCAAATCGCGTGCCCCTCCTCGGCGAGCCCTTTGACGAGATCGAGGATCTCCTGGCGGGTGCGAATGTCGGCGCCGACGGTCGGCTCGTCGAGGATCAAGAGCGCCGGCTTGCAGACGATCGCCATGCCGGTGTGCAGGCGCCGCTGCTGGCCCCCGGAGAGCGTGCCGGCGGGCGCATCGAACTTGGGTGTGAGGCTGAGCGCCTCCCCCACCTCCTCGGCGCGCTTTGCGACTTCGCGCCCCCGCAGCCCGCCCAGCTCACCGAACAGCTCGAGGTTGCCGCGCACCGTGAGCGTCGGGTAGATGCCGAGATCCTGCGGGGCGATGCCCAGGTGCTGGCGCGCCTTCAGCGGGTCGGTGGTTGCATCGACGCCGTTGACGAGGATCGTGCCGGAGTCGGTCCGCCGCAGCCCAGCAACGCACGAGACGAACGTCGTCTTGCCCGCACCGTTGTGGCCGAGCAGGCCCGCGACCTCGCCCGGTTCGATCTCCAGGTCGACGCCTTTGAGGACCTCGAGCTCCCCGTAGGCCTTGCGCACGCCGCTCGCATAAAGCGTGGCCTGCGAGCGCGGGGTGCGCAGCTCCTCGGCGTCGGGGGTGCCGGCCAGGATCACCGGTCGCCGGCGCATCGCGGTGCGCTGCGGGTCGGCGGGCAGCACCACCTCGAGCACCGTCTGCCCGACCTGGATGCGGTCGCCGGTGCTGAGCAGCTGCGAGGCCGGGATCCGCCAGCCGTTCAGGTAGGTGCCGTTGGTAGAGCCGAGATCCTCGAGCGCATACCCACCATCGCCGAGCATCACGACGCGCGCGTGGTTGCGGGAGAGCTCCTCGTCGCCGCCGAGTCCGCCGGGCCCCTCCGCGGCGCGCCCGATCGGGACGGTGTGCCCGAGCGGGATGTCGGTGCCGGCCGCCGGGCCGGCGATCACGCGCAGCTCGCCGACGCTCACGAGACCAGCTTGCGGTCGGTTGGGCGGAAGCGGATCGCCGCGAGCACGGTGAAGAGCGCGGCGAAGCCCAGCAGCACGGCTGTGGGGCCGATCACCGCCCCGAACCCTTCGCCCCTGAGGATCACATCGGTCGAGGCCTGCATCGCCCAGTGGCTGGGGATCGCGGGCGCGATGCTCTGCGCCCAACTCGGCAGGGTGGCGGTCAGCGCGAGCGCCCCCCCGAGCGAGGCGAACACCAGCATCAGCAGGTTGGAGGAGGCATCCAGCTGGGTCATCGTGGAGCAGAACGAGACGAGCGCGAAGGTGAGCGCCAGAACGCACAGCGCCATCGTCGGCGCGAGGATCAACAGCGTGGCCATCGAGCCCTTCGAGTCCATGCCGAGCGCCAGGTCGCCAATCACGAACAACATGATCATCTGCAGCGTGATCACCACGAACGAGGGCAACAGCTTGCCGATCACCACCTCGGTGGTGGAGGCCATCATCTGCAGACGGTCCCACGTGCCCCACGCGTGCTCGGCGAAGAACGTCCGCCCGACATAGACCAGCCAGAAGAACGCGAACATCACCGTCAGCCCCGGCACGACCTGTTCGGCCCCGTTGACATGCCGGTAGCCAGCGCCCAGCAGCGCCGACTTCTGCGTCGTCTTCATGATCACCATCGTCAGCAGCGGGATGATCACGAAGATCACGAGCGCACCCGGATTGCCAAGCAGCAGCTTGGTTTGATGGCGGGCGATGATCAGTAGGCGTCTGCTCGACATGGCGGCTTGCGCGTGGACAATATATGCTTCGGCCGCCGCACAACCACCGGGTGAAAGGAGCCAGGCCATCATCAAGCGAGGTGTGATCGTCGCCCGTATCAAGCCCGGTGCCGAGGAGGAGGTCGCACGGATCTTCGGCGCCTCGGACGAGACCGAGCTGCCGCACATAACCGGGGTGCGCCACCGCAGCCTGTTCGTGCTCGACGACATCTACATCCACCTGGTGGAGACCGACGACGAGTTCGCCGACGCCGTCGAGAAGGTGCGCAACCACGACCTGTTCAGGGAGATCAGCGCCCAGCTCGATCCCTACATCACCCCGTACAACCCCGAGACGTGGCGCTCGCCGAAGGATGCCCAGGCGCGGGAGTTCTACAAGTGGGACCCACCCGCCCCACCGGCCGAGGGCTCGGAGTAGCCGAGTGCACGGGCGCGCCGACAGCATCCGCCTCGAGCCGGCAGCACGCTCCGCGACCTACACATGAGCGTCCGGCTGGTCGTCGACGTCCGCATCAAGCCGGGCACCCGAGATGAGCTGCTGAGCGCCTACGCCGCGCTGCGCCAGCGGGTCGCACAGGAGCCGGGTTTGATCGGCCATCAGCTGTGCGAGGCCAGCGACGATAACGAGCACTGGCTGGTGATAAGCGAGTGGGCGAGCGCCGAGCTCTCTAGCGGCTGGGACGCCTCGGAGGACCACGCCCGCCTGCTGGCGCCGCTGCGCGCCTGCTTCGCGCAGGCGAGCCGGTCGAGCTTCAACGTGCGCGACGGCGTTGTCGTATAGGATGGCGAGTCCGTGAGCATCGAACGGGGCCAGTCAATTGTGGAGTTTGCGGCGGTACGCCCGCCGCAGGAGCACTACGACGTCGCGATTCTCGGCGGCGGGCTGGCGGGCCTCACGCTCGCGATCCAGCTCAAGCAGACAAGGCCGCAGACGAGCGTGGTCGTGCTCGAGAAGCGCGAGGGTCCCGCACCGTTGGCGGCGTTCAAGGTTGGCGAGTCGACCGTTCCCAGTGGCGCTCACTACTTCACCGAGGTCGTCGGGATGAAGGAGCACCTGCTCGCCGAACAGGTGCGCAAGTGCGGCCTGCGCTACTTCCCCACCGCGAACGGCAACCAGGACATCACCAAGCGGGTCGAGATGGGGCCGCCGATATACCCGCCGCACGACAACTTCCAGCTCGATCGAGGCCTGTTCGAGAACAAGCTCGCGGCGCGCGCCCGCTCGCTCGGTGTCGACATCCAGCAGGGCGCACGTGTGCGCGAGATCGAGCTCGGCGGCGAGCGGCACCGCGTGACCTTCGAGCAGTTCGACGAGGAGACGGCGCTGACGGCACGCTGGATCGTGGACGCGGCCGGCCGCGCCAGCATCATGAAGCGCAAGCTCGACCTCGCCACCGACTGCGGGCACCACATCAACTCCGCGTGGTTCCGGCTGGGGGGAGGACTCGACTTCGAGGAGTGGGGCGCCGACGACGCCGAGTGGATGGCGCGGATGTCCGAGCCGGGCATCCGCCGGTACAGCACCAATCACCTGATGGGCGAGGGCTACTGGGTATGGCTGATTCAGCTCGCCACGGGGCCGATCAGCATCGGCGTGTGCGCCGATCCCCGCTTTCACCCATACGAGGAGATCAACGAGCTCGATCGCCTGCTCGGCTGGCTGCGCAAGCACGAGCCACAGCTCGCCGCCTCGGTGGAGCAGCGCCAGGAGGACATCGAGGACTTCCTGCGCGTACGCGATTTCGCGTACGGTGTCAAGCAGGCCTTCTCGACCGACCGCTGGGCACTTGTGGGCGAGGCGGCGGCGTTCGCCGACCCCTTCTACTCGCCGGGCTCCGACTTCATCGGCTACAGCAACACCTTCACGACCGACCTCGTGACTCGCGATCTGGACGGCGAGGAGATCGGCGAGCGCGCCGGCTACTACAACGACCTGTATCAGCGTCTCTTCGAGCACGTCATGTCGCGCTACCGGGACTCCTACCCTGTGTTCGGCAACCCCTGGGTGATGTGCGGCTTCCTGACGTGGGACTTCTACATAAACCACGTCGGCGCCGTCCTGCTCTTCACGCAGAACAGGCTCACCGACTTCGACTTCATGCAGCGTGCCGACGAGGACATGGGTCGAGTGTTCAAATTGAACATCAACATGCACAAGCTGTTCCGCGAATGGCACGAGCTCGAGCGCAAGCCGCGGGTCCCCGAGATGCTCGCGACCTTCCCGGTGCTCGTCTCGGGACTCGTCGGTCTCGTCAAGGATTACCCCGACGACGAGGCGCTGCTGGAGGAGTTGCGTACCCAGGTGCGCAACGCGGAGGCGATGGCGGTCGCGATCTTCAACCAAGCGGCGAAAGTGCTGCCAGAGCCGCCCCCGGCCGATCGGCCGATCAACCCATACGCCGTGGGACTGGACCCAGAGAAGTGGGAAGCCGACGGCCTGTTCGAGTCTCCTGGCATCACGATCGAGCAGGCGCGCGCGGCGATCGTGGGTCTCGACGGCCTGTGGGACTCCTCGCTCGCATTGGCCGGCGGCCCACCCCCGGGCGTTGGCGGCGGCCCACCCCCCGGCATTGCTGGTGGACCGCCCCCGGGCGTCGGCGGCCCACCTCCCGGCGCCGGCGGACCACCTCCCGGCGTCGCCGGCTGACCAACCCCAAGGCGCCGGCAGCGGCCGACCACAAGCCTTGCCGCCGGGCCGACCCCGAGGCGTCTAGCCGTCGGCCACCTCGGTCGCCCCCGCATCGGTGCTGACGCCGGCGGCCTCATACGCCGGCCACCGATACACACGCTGACGGTGGGCGTTCAGTGCAACGAGCCCACCGATCTCGCGCAGCAGCGCGCGCCGGTCACACCCGGGTTGCGCGAAGACCCGCCCCATTGCGCCGATCAGGCGCGGCGGAGTGAAGACTTCCGAGGGCTTTCCCCGGTGGCTGAAGAGATCGATCAAGGGCGCCAGTTCGCCTTGCGCGCGCAACCGCTTGCCGACCTCGGGAAGTGCGGTGGGCGGTTTGCCGGCGCTGCCGATGTCGGTCGCCAGCCAGTAGTGCCCGATCGCGTCCGCGTTGCGCCAGCGTCCCCACTCCACCAGAGCCTGGTCGAGCACCTGATCGGAGCCTTCCAGACCGCGGAGGATCGGCTCCACCAGTTCCTCGCCCTGCCTGAACGCATCCCCGATCCCCTGGCCGGCGGCGGGATCCTTGAAGTGACCGGCGTCCCCGACGAGCACCCAGCCGGGACCGGATGCGTCTCGGAAGAAGCCCTGCCAGCGCAGCATCCCGAAGATCTTCCCGACGCGCTGGGCGCCCGATAGCGCCTGCGCAACCGGCTGGCAGCTGCGGGCGTGCTCGATGAAGTTGCCCTCGAGATCCTCGCGGTAGCGCGGGAGCTCGTGCAACTCCGGCATCACCACCACCTGATACAGCCCGCTGTCCGACGGGGCCGCGATCACGAATCGCGCACCCCAGCGATGCAGGACGAACGCTGGATCGGAGCCCAAATCCGCGCCCTCGAAGAAGGACCAGTAGGCGAACCGCTCGTTGGGGGCAATGTTGTACTTGCGCGCGCCGACGCCCTTCGCGACCGTCGAGTTGCGACCGTCGGCGCCCACCACCAGCCGCGTGCGCAACGTGCTCTGCGCACCGTCCTGCGTGACCCGCACTCCGGTCACCCGCCCACCGTCCTGCACCACGCCGCTCACCGTCGCCCCCATGCGCACCTCGGCGCCCGCCTCGACGGCGGCCTCGGCGAGGATCGGGTCGAGCACCATGCGACGCACCGATCTGATCCCACCGACGTCGCCGGGCAGCTGGGGGACCGGCGCCTGGAAGGCGAAGTCTTCGATCCGAAGATCGATCGTGCCCACGCACGGCGAGCCGCTCGTCTGCAGCTTCTCGGTCACTCCGAGGCGCTCGAGCGAGGCGAGCGCCTGAGCCTGGAAGAAGTGGGTGGAGAGCGTGTCGCGCGGGAAAGTCGCCCGCTCGATCACCGCGACACGCAGACCGCGACGCGCGAGCAGCGCCGCCAGGGGCGACCCCGCACAGCGCGCCCCGACGATGACCACGTCGAACTGTTCGGGCTCAGCCACGCGCGCCTTGCCGTTCGGGCTCAGCCATGCCGGCCTCGCGCAGTTCCCTCAGCCATTCGAGCCTCGCATCAAGCTCCGCATCCGCCTCGCAGCATAACCCACAACACTTCTGCGCATCTCTCTACGAACCCGCGTACCGCGCGGCGATCCCGTCGGCCACCTCGCCGGGATCCGGCATCTGCGCGATCTCCACGCTGAGCCTGGCGGCCGCCGCTCGCGGCCCGGGCTCGTTGAGCAGCTGCTCCACCGCGTCGCGGAGCTCCGGCGCGGTCACCTCTCCCGGCTCGAAGGCGAAGCCCGCGCCGGCGCGCACGCACGCCTCGGCGTTCTGGAATTGATCGGCGGCCTGCGGCAGGCAGACGTTGGGGATGCCGCGCGCTAGCGCCGCGAACATCGTGCCCGATCCGGCATGGGATACGACCGCCGCGCAGCTGCCGAGCACCGCAGTTTGCGGGATGTAGCGAGCAATGCGCACGTTGGGCGGCTGCTCGCCGAACTGCCCCGGATCGCCCTGCGGCCCGACGGTGAGCAGCAGCCGCACCGGGAGCTCGCGCACCGCTTCGAGCACGGTCTCGGTGGGGGCCGCCCGCGCCGCGAGGGTGGTGCCGAACGTGACGTAGACGAGCGGGTCCTCCGCGCACTGCTCGGGCCAGCTCGGCAGCTCCTCCTCCCCCTCGCTGGCGAACGTGACGGGCCGCAGTGGGGCGACGAACGGGACGTGGCTCATGTCGGGGCTCTGCAGGCTGGGCGGGCAGATGTCGACGTAAAGGTCGGTGTAGCTACCGGCGTAGGGGCGCGGACTCAGCCCGAGCTCCTCCCACAGGCCGTCGACGTGCTCGCCGATCGCCGCCATCGGCTCGGGCGGCATCAGCGCGCCGAGCGAGTGGGTCACGCTGGGGACGCCGGCCGCGGCCGCCGCGATCGCCGCCGCAAACTCGGCCACCTCGTGGACGATCACGTCCGGCTGGAAGCGCTTGACGATCGGCAGCAGGTCGGCCAGCATCGGCGGCACCAGCGCGCCTCCGAACACGCGCGGGAAGATCACCGTGGAGCGCTCGCGCGCCGGCAGCGCCATCAGCTCTCGCGGATCGAACGGCGGCGGGCCCTCGCCGAACGCGATTCCGGCCGCCTCGATCCGGAAGCCCACCCGCTCGAGCGCGTCCCGCAGCCCGGCCGGGGCTGCCCACAGCACCTCGTCGCCCCGCTCGGCGAACGCTCGCGCGAGCGGCACCATCGGATGCACGTGCCCCCAACCCGGGGTCGTGGTGAACAGGACGCGCATTTGGAGCGGCGCTTAGAGCTGGTAGGTGTGCTCGTGCTCGTAGGTGCGCAGCCACAGGCTTTCGGGCACCGCCGAGATCATCGTTTCCCGCAACGCAAGCGCCGGGGCGCTGTGCCACTTGGCGATGTTGGCCATCCTGCGCGCGCGGTTGACGATCGAGCTGGTGCGGGGGATGCGCCGCTGTTCGTAGCTGGCAAACGCCGCCTTGAGGGCAGCGGTGTTCCCGAGATCGGCGACCGCGCCCAGCTCGCGTGCGAGCACCGCGGCGTCCTCGATCGCCATGCCGGCGCCCTGCCCAAACGCCGGCATCGTCGGGTGGGCGGCGTCGCCGAGCACCGTCACGAGGCCCTGGCTCCAGCGCTTGATCGGCAGCCGGTGGTAGAGGTCGCCGCGGTAGATCTGCTCCTCCGGCGTCGCCTCGATCACGGCGGCGATGCTCTCCGGCCAGCCACCGAAAGTGGACAACAGGTCCTGCTTGCGCCCACCCGGTGGGTCGGTTTGCCCCTCGGGGCGCACATCGCTTGCCCACCAGAACAGGCGCTCGTTGCATGGGAACAGGCCAAACAGCGCGCGCGGGCCCCACACCTGCTCGGAGATGTTGGAGGGGAGCGTGGGATGGGTGTAGACCGGCATCCCCCGCCACGCCGTTTGACCCGAGTACAGCGGCGGCCCGTCCCCCACCACCTGGGAGCGAACTACCGAGCGCACCCCGTCGGCGCCGATCAGCACGCTGCCATGCTCGGTGCTGCCGTCGGCAAACCGCGCGGTGACGCCGGCGCCGTCCTGCTCGACGCCGACGCACTCGGAGCCGCAGCGAATCAGCTCGGGGGCGTCGAGCTCCCGCTTGAGCACCTCCAGAAGCTCGCCGCGGTGCACGACGAACGCCTCGCCCCGCCGCGGGATGCGCGCCATCGTCCGCCCTTTCCCGTGGGACTTGAGCAGCAGCGCCTCGAACGGCTGGCCGGCGACCTCCTGCAGCGCCTCGCTCAGGCCGAGGCTCTCGAGGCCCTGCTGGGCCACACGCTGAATCCCGGTGCCCGTCCCCAGCTCCCTGACCTCGGGCTGGCGCTCGTGGACCGAGATCGGCACGCCCTTGCGCTTGAGCCCCACCGCGAGGCTGAGGCCGCCGATCCCGGCGCCGATGATGATCACCTTGCTGCCGTCCGTCATCGGGCCTCCCTCACTCTCTTTGTGGCATCAGACCAACCGACGCGGGAGTCTCGCACATCGGGCAGCGTGGGCGCGCCGAGAGCAGAGCAACCTCCAGGCGCTCAGGCCCTCAGGCCGCGACGTAGGAGCCCGCGGAGACGCGCTCGCGCAACACCGCGAGTGCGTTCTGCTTCGGGCTGAACATGATCCCCCGGCGAGTGATCTCCTCGTCGGGCTGCTCGCTGGGCGCGAAGCGCGCATGCAGCGCGAGCGTGCGCAGCACGACCTTGATCTCCAAGGTCGCGAAGCTCCTGCCGATGCAGTGCCGCTGCCCGCCCCCAAACGGAATCCAGGTATATGTGCCGGTGGGTTTGTCCAGGAAGCGCTCGGGCTGGAACTCGAGCGGGTTGGGATAGATGTCCTCGCGCCGGTGCAGCATCAGGATGCAGGGCGCGAGCAGCATGCCGGGCTGCACCTCGTAGCCGCCGATCTCATACGGCTGCTTGACGAAGCGCATCGCCAGCCCGACGGGCGGGCGCAGGCGCAGAACCTCATTGATCACCGCGTCGAGGTACTCCTCGCTGCCGCTTTCGAGCTCCGCTCTGAGCCGCTCGAGCATGGCCGGATGGCGCGTGAGGCGCTCCAGCGCCCAGGCCAGGGCGGTGCCGGTCGACATGTGACCCTGCATCAGCAGCGTCACCAGGATGTCGCGAAGCTCGCGGTCGGCAAGTGGAGTGCCGTCCTCGTGGCGGGTCCCAAGCAGCATCGCGAGCACGTCGTCGCGCTCGTCGAGCCGGGGATCGCGCCGGGCCGCCTCGATCACCTCGAACAGGACCGTGTCGAGGGGATCGCGCACGCGCACGAACGATCGCGGGACACGCCCGGCCCGCTGCGCCACGTGCATCAGCACCATCCGCCGCTCGTCGGCGCCGAATGCCACCAGGTCGGTGATCCGCGCACGCAGGCGCTCGACTGTGGGGCCGGTGACGCCGAATACCGCTGCCATGATCGTGTCGAGGGTGATCTCCTGCATACGCGGCAGGAGCTCGATTGGGGTGTGCAGCGGCCAGCTGGCGAGATTCTTCTCGCACGCTCGGGCCACGTGGTCGCTGAAGCGCTGAATGCTGTCGCGATGGAAGGGGGGCAGCAGCAAATTGCGCGCCGCGGTGTGATCGTCCTCGTCGAGCAGGATCACCGAGTGCTTGCCCATCAGCGCCGTGCCGATCTGGGCGTTGGCCTCTCCCCCACGCAGCACCGCTGGATCGGCGGTGAAGATCTGCTTGACGAGGTCGGGCTCTGAGACGAGCACGAACGAGGTCCCGCGCTGCATGCTCAGCAGCCACACGTCGCCGTAGCGCTCGTAGCCTTCCTGCATGATGGCCGCGGGTTCGCGGAACCATTTCATGCTGGTGCGGATCGACTTCTTCGGGCCGGGTGGCAGCTTCGACGTCACTTGGTTCCTATTGTGTCACCGACCGGCGTGCCAGTGACCTGCGCCTCCGTTGCGAGCGTGAAACGGCGGCGCTGACGGCGGACCACGAAGAAGCCGGCGACCAGCCCGATCACGAGCACGAAGATCCCGAAGATGCCGAGCTGGTGTATCAATTTGGTGGCGCTTGCGCCGACGAAGTAGCCAAACAGGCCCATGCTCGTCGCCCAGGCGATGCCGCCGAGGGCGTTCCAGAACGCAAACGACTGCCAGCGCATGCGAGCACCCCCGGCCAGCCACGAGGAGTACACGCGCAGCACCGGCAGCCAGCGACCGATGAACACGGCCTTGGGCCCGTGGCCGTCGAAGAACCAGTCGGCCATCCCGATCACCTGGTGGCGCTGGCGTTCGAACAGACCTGGGCGCTCGAGCAGCTTGCGCCCGCCGTTGCGACCGATCACGTAGCCGATGTTGTCGCCGATGATCGCCGCGACGGCGGCGATCGCGATCACGGCGACGATGTTCAGCCTGCCGCTGCTGGCGGCGATCCCACCGGTGACGACGGCGATTTCACCGGGCGCGATCGGGACGCCGCATCCCGTCTCGATCACCACGATCAAGAAGATCAGCGGATAGCCGATGCCTGAGGCGACTGTGAAGATGGAGGCAAGCTCGATCATTGGCGCCGGACCGATAGTCCTCCCACGATTGTCCTTGGCGCGAGCCTATCATGGGGCGGGGTTGGGGAGTGAAACAGCCTCGCCCCCGGAGCTCGATGTCAGCCCGCCGTCGGTTCAACGCGGGCTCCGGAAGCTTGACCGTTGACCAAGCCCGGCGCGGGGTTCGACTGGGGGCTCGGCCGGAACGTTTGACGCGGGCTCCCCATACCATTAGGCTGCCGCCGAGCACCATATGCCCACGTTGACGATCACAACCGGCCCCCACGAGGGGCAGCGCATCGAGTGCGACCGAGAGTTGGTGGTTGGCCGCGAGGGCGCGGATCTGATCGTCGAGGACTCGGAGATGTCTCGCCGGCACGCAACCATCCGCCCGGTCGCCCGAGGACTCGAGATCGAGGACCTCGGCTCGCTCAACGGCACGTTTGTCGACGGGAAGCGCATCTCGGACACGACACTGCTCTCGGGCAACGCCAGCCTGAAGATGGGGATCACACTGTTCGCCGTGGAGATCCCCGTGGTCGAGGAGCCAATCGTCGATGAGCCAGTCGTCGATGAGCCAGTCGTCGAGGACCCCCAACGGACGGTGTTGCGTAAAGCCGCTGGCGATCAGCCTCCGGTGGACCCGAATCGCACGGTGATCCGCAGTAGGCCGGTCGAGGGCGTGGACAAGACCGTGGTGCGCAACGTGGTGCCGCAGACCCCGGGAGCAGGCGGCGGGGACGCGAGCGAGCACCACTCCGGCGCCCCTTCCGGACCCACACCAGGAGGAGACCCCGGTCCCTCGGCCGGTGGACCGCCCGGACCCCAGGCCGGCGCTCCTCCCGGGCCTCCAGCAGGCATTCCCGGCCCTCCGGGTGGCGGCCCACCGGGGACGATCCCACTGCCGGTGCGCCTGCTGATGAAATCCCCCCTGGGGAAGCACCTCCTGCCGCTCCTGATCAAACTTCCTCCGCGCGCCCGGCGTCCCGTCGTGATGCTCGTGCCGCTGCTGCTGATCGCGATCGTGGTCGTGATCGTGGTGGTGATCGTTCGGGCCGTGTCCTGAACGGGCGCACGCTGGGCTGCGATCCGTCCGCTGATACGGTGGATGGGTCCATCGCGCCCTTGTGGGTCGGCGATTGTGCGTTCGCTCGGTCCTTCTTGACCTCTCTGCCTCGCGACCGCAGCCCCTGAGAGGCTTCGCGAGGAGCGCCCGTGAGTGTTGTGGCTGCAGGGCTTGAGAGCAGGTTGCGTCGTGGGTCGGTGGGGAGTGTGCCGACCCGCCCCTTCGCCGCGAGGTCCTCCCGGCCGGTCGGGGGGGCGCTGCGTGTCGCGATGCTCGCCCCACCCTGGATCTCCGTCCCCCCGCCGGGGTACGGGGGCGTGGAGTCGGTGGTTGGCGTGCTGACGGACGCTCTGGTCCGGCGCGGGCACGCGGTGACGCTCTTCTGCGCCCCGGGCTCGCGGTCGAGTGCGCGGGTGGTGCAGCTGCTCGAGGAGGCCCACCCCGAGGAGATCGAGCGTTCGCTGTATGAGGTCGACCACGTCGCGCGGGCGTTCGAGGAGATCGACCTTGCCGCGTGCGGGGAGCCCTTTGACGTGGTTCACGACCACTGCGGCTTCACCGCGCTCGCCATGGCCGACCGCCTCGACACGCCGCTCGTGCACACCTTGCACGGGCAGTTCACCGCCAGCACGGCGGCCTTCTACTCCCGCCACGGCCACAAGGCGGCGCTCGTCGGCATCAGCCGGGCGCAGCTCGCATCTGCGCCGGCGGGCATGGAACCGGTCGGCGCAATCCCCAACCCGATCGACGCGCGAGCCTGGCTGCTGCACGAGCACAAGGATGACTACCTGCTGTGGATCGGTAGGATGACGGCCGAGAAGGGCCCTCACCGCGCGATCGCCGCCGCTCGCGCCGCGGGCGTGCCGCTTGTCTTGGCCGGGGTCATCCAGCCCGGTCAGCAGGCGTTCTTCGACCGCGAGGTCGCGCCGCACATTGACGGCGAGCGTGTTCGCTTCGTGGGCGAGGTTGGTGGTTCGGCCAAGCGCTCGCTCTTTGCGGGCGCCCGCGCGCTGCTGATGCCGATCCGGTGGGAGGAGCCTTTCGGGATGGTCATGGTCGAGGCGCTGGCCTGCGGGACCCCGGTGATCGCGTTTCCCGAAGGCGCCGCCCGCGAGCTCGTCTGCGACGGGCAGACGGGCTTTCTGGTCGGGGATGAGCAAGCGATGGGCGTGGCGGTCGGTCAACTGCCCCGCATCGCCCCGCGGGACTGCCGGGCCTGGGTTACCGAGCACTGTGACGTCGACGTGGTCGCCGCCGCCTACGAGCGGACCTACCGGTCGGTGGCGCATGCGGGCGTCGCCAAGGCGGTCGCGCTTGTCTGAGCGCACCCTGAGCGTCTTGGACGGCAGCACCTTCGTCGTCGGGGACCGCCACGGCGACGTGCGGATCGATGAGGGTCGCGAGCATGGCTTCTTCTGCGACGACACCCGTTTCGTCTCTCGGTGGGTCCTGCGCGTCGGCGAGGCGCCGCTGGAGCTGCTCGGCCTCGACCAGAGCGCGCACTTCGCCGCGCAGTTCTTCCTGACCCCCCGCGTGGGGCCCGACGAGGAGGCACCGTGCTCGATCATGCGCCGCCGCCTCATCGACCACGTGTGGATGGAGGAGGTCACGGTGACCAACCACCGCCACGAGCACAGTGAGATGCGGGTGGCGCTGGAGGTGGATACCGACTTCGCCGACCTGTTCGAGGTCAAGGACGGGGTGGTGGCAAAGCGGGAGGTGAGCCGTAGCAATGACGGCGGGGCCCTCACGTTTGCCTACGAGCGCACGGGCTTCCAGCGCTCGATCACAATCGCAGCCAGCCGCCCAGCGGCGGTCACCCGACGGGGCTTCGCCTACTCGCTACGGCTCGCGCCCGGCGAGCAGTGGTCGACCACCTTCACCCTCACGCCCCACGCCGCACAGTCGGGGGTCGCCTTCGCGCAGCGCGAGCCGCGCGGCAGTTTGGCACAGCTGAGCGTCTCGAAGACGGCCGAGCTCGAGCAGTGGCTGGCCGGTGCGCCGCTGCTGCAGACCCAGGACGCGGCGTTGGCGCGCACCTACCGCGCGAGCCTCAGCGATCTCGGCGCGCTGCGGCTGCACCCCGATCTCGGCGAGGGCGCGACCCTCCCCGCAGCAGGGCTGCCATGGTTCATGGCGCTCTTCGGCCGCGACAGCCTGATCACGAGCTTCCAGGCGCTGCCCTACCTGCCTGGGCTGGCCGCTACCACCCTGCGCGTGCTGGCCGCCCGCCAGGCCGAGGAGCGCGATGACTTCCACGAGCGGGAGCCGGGCAAGATCCTGCACGAGCTGCGATTCGGCGAGCTCACGGCGCGCGGGGAGCGCCCGCACTCTCCGTACTACGGGACCGCCGACGCCACGCCTCTGTTCCTCGTCCTCCTGGACGAGTACCACCGCTGGTCGGGCGACGCGGAGCTCGTTCGCGCCTTGGAGCCGAGCGCCCGTGCAGCCCTGGCGTGGATCGAGGACAGCGGGGACGCCGACGGGGACGGCTACGTCGAGTACGCCTGTCGCAACCACGCCACAGGGCTGGTCAACCAGTGCTGGAAGGACAGCTGGGACGCGATCCAGCGCGCCGACGGCACGCTGGCCCGGGGTCCGATCGCGACCTGCGAGATCCAGGGCTACGTATACGACGCACGGCGCCGCTCGGCACGTCTGGCTCGCGAGGTGTGGGGCGATCCGGCGCTCGCCGAGCGCCTCGAGCGCCAGGCCGCCGACCTGCGCAAGCACTTCCGCCGCGACTTCTGGATGCCCGAGCGTGGCTGCCACGCCCTCGCGCTGGACGGGGAGAAGCGCCAGGTGGACAGCCTCACCTCCAACATCGGTCATCTGCTGTGGTCGGGCCTGCTCGACGAGGATGAGGCGGCCACGACCGCCGAGCGGCTGCTCGAGGAGCAGCTCTACTCCGGCTGGGGCGTGCGCACCCTTGGCACTCACGAGGCCGGCTATAACCCGCTCGGCTACCACACCGGGACCGTGTGGCCCCACGAGAACTCGCTGATCGCCGCCGGCCTGGCACGTTACGGCCACCGCGAAGCGGCGAGCACCATCGCCTCCACGATCCTCCGAGCGGCACCGTACTTCGAACACCGCCTGCCCGAGGTCTTCGCCGGCTACCCCGCGTCGGTGACCTCGGTCCCCGTGGCGTTTCCGACGGCCTCGCGTCCCCAGGCGTGGGCCGCGGGCACCCCGCTGCTGCTGTTGAGCACGCTGCTCGAACTCCACCCGGGGAGCACAGACGCGGACGTCGAGGTCCCGTGCGGCATCGGCCACCTCGCGCTGCGTTCGCAGAGAGACTAGTGTGGGCAGAGTGGACGACGACGCGATTCGTGCTTTGGTGACGCGGTTGGCGCGTCCTCACTCCTCTGGGGGTGAGGTCATCGAGCGTGCCGCGATCCTCGCCGAGGGCGCCGACTTCGCAGCGGTCATGGAGTGGATCACCGCTCACGACGGGATACCCGAGACGCAGGTTGCCAAAGCCCCCAGCCACGGCCTGCACGGCTCGCGACTGAGCTACGGCGGCGGCGCGGCACCACGGCCGCCGCTTCGCTTCGTACTGCCGGCCGGCGCGCTCGCCTGAAGCTGTCAGCGGCGGGCGAGCCGACGTCCACTCTCGGTCTTGGGCGGCGTGTAGTTGAGCTCGAAGTGGTGGTACAGGCTTGACTCATCTGCCTGGGAGAGCTCCTCGCCGTGCTGCTCGATGTTGGGGGCATCTTCGACCTGCGCCTTGGAGACCGCCGCCTGGAGGTTGTCGGGTCCGACCTTGATTCCGCCGAGCGGCACAAAGGTCAAATGGCGAGCGATAAAGCCCTCCTTGACGGTCGCGAACTGTGGCTCGTCCGTCTCGACGTCGACATAGACGTCCTGGAGCTTGCCGATCTTCTCGCCATGGCGGTCTACAAGCATCTTGCCGTGCCACTCGGCAACGCTCCACTGAGCATCCTCCTGGTGCTCGGAGATATCCGGTTCGGCGTCTTGCTCGTACTCGGCGGCATCGAGCTCGGGATCTTGCTGGTTCTCGGTCATCGTCTTACGCCTCCTCGTTTCCTGTCGGCTGTGAATCTTCCCCTCCACAAAAGCAGAGAAGGAGCGATCGACCGCGTGGCAACGCCGGGATTGCTGGACACGACTACAGACCGGCATCTCGGACGAAGCGACCCCCACGCGCGGGAGGCCGTGAGCTACCCCTGAGCCTGCGCGCGACCGCGGGGGCCACGCGCCCGAGACCCACGACCACGTGAGCGAGACCCACGCGAGGAGCCGCCGCCCGGGCCCCGCTCGGCACGGCGCATGCCGCCGACGACCCAGATCGAGAACAGCAGGATCAGCCCCACGAGCGCCGCGAACGCGAGGGCGACCTTGATGGGATCGTCGGCGAGGAAGCCCCGCCCGGCTTCGAGCACCGGCGTGAGCGGGTTGGCGTCGGCGGCGTCGCGCAGCCAACCTGAGAGCTGGTGGCGAGGGATGAAGATGGGAGAGAGGAAGAACAGCATAAAAGTGGGGATCAGGATCAGCACGCCCGAGGCGGTGCTCTGAAAGCGCAGCGCGATGCCGGCCCCGTAGAGCGTGGTGGCGACGTTGAGCAGCAGCGCGAGCACGATCAGTGCGGCGATGTCGAGCGCGTCGCCCTTGACGGGCATTCCCGTCGCCAGGGCGATCGCGAAGACCACCACGATGTTGAGCAGGCCGCGCCAGAGGGACACCGTCAGGTAGCCGCCGACGATCGCCAGCCGCCGCGGCGCCGCGAGCATCATCCGGTGCCCGAAGCCGCTCTCGTAGTCGGCGGCGATGTCGAACGTGGTGAAGACGGCGGCGAACATCGCGGCCATGTAGACCACGAACACGAACACGAACGCGGTGTAGTTGTAGTAGCCGAAGCCGCGGGTGCTCCCCACCGCCCCCAGGGCGCCACCGAAGGCCGCGAACATGAACAGCGGCAGCAGCAGCGAGGGCAGCAGCTTCGGCGGGAGCCGGATCAGCTTGCGGGTGCACTGGTAGGCGACGCCCTGTGCGACGGACACCGAGCGGGCGCTCATCGCAAGATCCTCGATCTCAAGCTGGCGGTGGACGCCGCCAGGAACAAGACCAAGGCGGCGCCCGCGATCGCCGTGCCGAGCTCCAGCGACTGCGCGTCCCAACCGGTGATGAAAAGGCTGCGGGGCGCCTCGACGAGGTAGGACATCGGGTTGTAGGTGGCGACCGTCTTGAACCAGCTGGAGGTGATCAGGTTGCGCGGCATGATCATCGAGGACATGAACAGCAGCCCGAGCCCGATCACGAACACGCCCTGGGCCTGCTGGGCGGAGCCGGTGCGCACCGCGGCGAGCAGGCCGATCGAGCCGAAGGCGAGGATTGTCAGCTGCACGAACAGCAGCACCACCAGCGCCCCACCGACGCCCGCCTTGATCGTCGCCCCACCGGCCAGGCCGACCACGAGGTAGAGCACCGACTGGATGAAGCCGAGCACCGCCACACCGGCGAGCTGCGAGGCGACGAGTGCGGGCACCTTGACCGGGGTCAGCGCGAGACGGCTGAGGAAGCCCGTCTCGATGTCGTTGCCGAGCGAGTTGCCGGCGAGCGTGGTGGCGCCCGCGGCGCCCTGGATCAGAGTGGCGGCGATGATGAACGTGATGTAGGACTTGGTGGGGAAGCCTTTGACATCGGTGATCTCTTTGCCCGCGGAGGAGAGCACCGCGAGCATGAACAGCGGGAAGATCACGTTGGGCACGACCAGCACCGGCTGGCGCAACGTGCGCCTGATCGAGCGCTTCGCGAGCGTGCGGATCTGGACGTTGAGCGAGGACTTCATCGGAGCGCGTCGAGCGCGGCGCTCATTGGACCGCGTCCGCGATTTCAATACCCGAGCCGGCGTTGATCTGCTCGAGCACGCCCGGCTCCTCTTGCGCGGCCGCTTCCTCCGCGGCGCCCTCGAGCGAGCGGCCGGTCTTGACGAGGAACACGTCATCCAGCGTAGGAGCGTGGAGCTGCACGTTGGTCACCCGGATCGAGGCTTCGTCGAGGGCGCGGATCACGTCGGCGAGATCGTCGATTCCCGGGCGCAGCCTCGCCGCGACCCCGCCGTGCGCGGAGCTGGCGAGTTCCCCGAAGCGGGTGAGCACCTCGCTGGCGGCGGCGAAGTCGGAGCGCTCGACCGGTATGACCTCGACGGTGGGCCGCCCGATCTCGGCCTTCAGCGCGGCGGGGGTGTCCTCGGCGACCATCTCGCCGTGGTCGATGATCCCCACCCGGTCGGCCATCACGTCGGCCTCCTCCAGGTACTGGGTGGTGAGGAAGACCGTCATCCCCTCCTCCCTCACCAGCCGCGCGACCTCCTCCCACAGGGCAGTGCGGCTCTGCGGATCGAGGCCCGTGGTCGGCTCGTCGAGGAACAGCACCCGCGGCCCATGCACGAGCGCGAGCGCGAGGTCGAGGCGCCGCTTCATCCCTCCCGAATACCCACCCACGAGCCGGCCGGCGGCGTCTGTGAGCGCCACTCGGTCGAGCAATTCCTCGGCGATCTTGCGCCGCTGTCGTTTTGGGATCCCATGCAGCGCGCTCTGCATCTCCATGTGCTCCCACCCGTTGAGGTGCATGTCCAGCGCGGCCGCCTGCAGCGCCACCCCGATCGTGGAGCGAACGTGGCTACCTTCCCCGATCACGTTGAACCCGGCGATCCGCGCGGCTCCCGAGGTCGCCGGCAGCAGCGTCGTGAGGATGTGAACGGTCGTCGACTTGCCCGCCCCGTTGGGCCCGAGGAAGCCGTAGATTTCGCCGGGGTTGACGAACAGGCTGATCCCATCGACCGCGCGGTGCCCACCCGGGAATTCCTTGACCAGATCCTCGACTTCGACCGTGTTGGGGTGCGCGGCCCGCCCGGGGGTCTCGGGGGCCGGCGTGGCCGGCTCCACCACCCGCGCGCCCGGCAGCTGCACTTCGATCACGGTGTCGCCGATCTGCACGCGGTCGCCGGTTTCCAGGGCCGCCGTGCCGGTCAAGCGCCGGCCATTGACGAGCGTGCCGTTGGTCGAGCCCATGTCCTGGATCGTGAGCCCGCCCCCGGCGGGCGAGAAGGCGGCGTGCCGGCGCGAGACCGCCTCGTCGCGATCGAGGATCACATCCGCGGCGCCGAGCTCGCGCCCGACGACGAGTTGCGCCCCGGCCTGCAGCTTCGTGCCCTGTAGCTGGCCGGCGAGAAAAACGAGCACCGGTAGCGCCGGGATCTGCTTCACGCGCGTGCGCTGCACCGCGGGTATGGCCGACGCGGGCGAGCCCCGCACTTCGAGCACCGTGGCGCCGAGCTGGATCTGGTCGCCCGGCGCGAGCTCCCGCCGGGCGACGAGGCGCTCGCCGTTGAGGAACGTGCCGTTGGTGGAGCCCAGGTCCTCGATCGCAAAGCACGCGGCGAGCGGCACCAGCGATGCGTGCCGCCCGGACACGTCGGGGTCCCTGATGATCAGGTCGGCGCTCGGGTCACGACCGATCAGCGTGATCGCCGTCAGCGAGACCTCGCCTCCGGCTTGGCTTCCCTCGACGATGACCAGCGTCAGCTCGGGCACAGCGGGATCCTATTGGAGTTGGTCACAGCCCGAACAGCCGCCGCGCATTGTGCTCGAGGATGCCCTGCTTCTCGGCCGCGGAGATCGGCAGTCCCTCGACCGTCGCGATCGCGTCCTGAAGCGGCGTGGCGAGCGGTGGCGAGTCGGTGCCGAACAGCATGTGGCCGGCGCCCATCAGCTCCAGGTTGGCGAGGTGGTTGGGCACGCTGGAGTTGGCTGTGTCGACGTATACGCGCCGCAAATACGTGCTCGGGGGCTGGGTGATCTTGTTGGTGTATTGCGCCATCGGCGGGGGGCCGGAGGGGCCATCGGCGCCGGGTCCGCCCCCGGGGGGGCCACTGCCAGGCGGCCCATCGCCAGGGGCTCCGCTGGGAGGCCCACCGCCTGGGGGTCCAGCACCGCCTGGGGGTCCAGCACCGGGGGGAGGTCCACCACCAGGGGGCCCGCCACCGGCCCAGTGGCGCGGCTGGTAGGCCTGGTCCATGCGCCCCGCGAGCAGCGAGATCGCTCCGCCCGCGGTGGCGGCGACGAGCTCGAGGTCGGGGTGCTGCTCCAGCCGGCCCGCGAACACGAGCGTCGCAAGGCCGACGGTGACGTCCATGAACCGCCCGACCTGCTCGACCAAACGGAAGTCCTCGATGCTGTCGCTGCCGACCGGCTCGGCGGGTGGGTGCAGGAAGATCGGCTTGCCGAGCTCGGCCGCCATCGCGAAGAACTCGTCTGCGCGCGGCGAGTCGAGGTACTCGCCGCCCACGCTGGTGTTGACGATCAGCCCGACAAAGCCCCCGTCCCGCATCGTCTGCGCGGTCTGGTCGAGCAACGCGGAGTCGCCGAACGGGTTGGTGTACGCGTAGGCTGCCAGCCGCGGAGCGTGCTTGCGCACCGTCTCGGCGAGCCACTCGTGAAAGGACTTCAGCTCGTCGGCCGACTGCGCGTAGTTGTCGTGCCCGCGCTTGCTCATCGTCCCGAAGCCGACCGGGCTGCCGACGATCGTCACCCCTATCCCGGCCTCTGACTTGCGGTCGAGCATTCCCTCGATGTCTGCGAGCGCGGGCGGCATCGGGTAGCGCTTGAACAGCTCGGGGTGCGTGATGTGGCCGTGGACGTCGACGATCACGACGTTGTTCCCCCGGCGGCGGTCCCCCGACCCTCAGCAGCCCCGACGGCCACCCGCCGGCCTTCCACGATCACGTTGCGGCCCCACCGGCCTCGGCCGAGTCGGCACCGGGACCCTCGCCGCCGCTCGAGGCCGCCTCGGCGATCGGCCACGGGTACTCGTGCACACCAGACATCCGCTCCTGAAAAGCAAGCATCGCGGCGACATCGAGGTCGCCGAGCCCCTGCTGCTGGGCGGCGGTGAGCATCGCGTGGGCGCTCTCGGTGACGGGCATCGGCACGCCCGCCTTCTGCGCCTCGCCGAGGACGAGCGTCATGTCCTTGCGCATCAGCCCGAGTTTGAAGGCTGCCAGCTCGAAGTTGCGCTGCCCCATGATCGCGCAGCGGAAGCCCATCACCGGCGAGCTGTAGCCGCTCTTGGCGATCATCTCCAGCACCTTCTCGCGCTCCAGCCCGGCGCGTTCGCCGAACACCACCGCCTCGGCGAGCGCCGGCATCTGGACGCCCATCAGCATGTTGAGAACCAGCTTCATCGTCGCGCCCATGCCGCTCCCGCCGAGATAGGTCACCTCCTTGCCCAGCACCTCCAGTAGCGGCTCGACCACCTGGAAGTCCTGCTCCTCGCCACCGGCCATGACCCGCATCTCGCCCTGACGGGCGTGCATCGGGTTGCCCAGCACGCACGCATCGAGTGCGTGGTGGCCGGCCGCGGCCGCGCGCGCCGCGACCTCCCTGGGAAAGTCGGGTGGCACGGTGCTCATGTCGAGGATGTAGCCCCCCTCCCCCAGGGTCTCGAACACCCCATCGGCGTCGAACAGCATCCGCGCAACGATCTCCTGGTTGGCGAGGCTGAGCATCACCACGTCGGCCTCGCGCGCCGCGTCCGCGGGCGAGTCGGCAACGCGAGCGCCGAGCTTCTCGACTTCCTCTGCCTTGGCGCGCGTGCGGTTGTAGACGGTGACTTCGTACCCAGCCTCGACCAGCCGGCAGGCCATGCCGTTGCCCATCACGCCGAGGCCGATGAAGGCAATCCGCTGCTTGTCGGCGGGCGAGGAGGACATGCTCAAGAACTCGCGGTGACGCCGCCGTCGACGAACAGCACCTGCCCGGTGACGAAGCTGGCCGCCGGCGAGGCGAGGAACAGCGTCGCGCTCGCCAGCTCGACCGGCTCGCCGAAGCGGCCGAAGGGGATCCGTCCGAGCATCATCGCCACGAACCTATCATCGGCCGCCGCCTCGCGCACGAGCTCGGTCGGGACGAACCCCGGCGCGACCCCGTTGACGGTGATGCGGTGCTTGCCCCACTCCGTGGCGAGCTGGCGAATGAGGCCGTTGAGGCCAGCCTTGCTGGCGGCATACCCCGCGAAGCCCCGGCGCGCGCCCGCCACGCTGCGCGTGGTCGAGTAGTGGATGATGCGCCCGCCACGGGCGGAGTCGATCATCGCCTCGCCGGCCGCCTGGGAGAGCCAGAAGGCACCCGAGAGGTTGATGTCCAGCAGCGACTGCCACGCGTCCTCCTCGAAGCGCTCGGCCGGCGCCTCGATGTCGATCCCGGCGAGGTTGACGAGCACGTCCACCCCACCCAACACGCGCCTGCCCCGCTCGATCAGCTCGCGCGCGCTCTCGCGGCTGGAGATGTCCACGCGCACGCCATGCGCGACGCGCCCCGATCCGGCGAGCTCCTCGGCGAGCGCCTGCGCCTTCTCCTGCGAGCGCCCCGCGATCATCAGCTCGGCGCCACACTCGGCGAACAGCCGCGTGGTGACCTCCCCGATGCCGCCGTAGCCGCCGACGACGACCACGCGCTGGCCGTCGAGGCGAAACAGAGACGCGAAGTCGTCCGCGCGCCGCTCTTCCACCACGATCGGTGGGCCCGGTGGCCCCCCGGGCGGCCCACCTCCGGGCGGCCCACCTCCGGGCGGACCGCCCGGCGGGCCGGGAGGCGGCCCCCCGCTCATTCGTCGTGCCGCCGCGTGACCAACAGCTCCATCGTGCTCTTCATGAAGAACTCCCGCGCGCCCTCACTGGTGGACATGTCGCGGGGCTCGGCGATGTACTCGTCGATCTTGTCCTCCAGCTCGCTGATCGCCGGCTGGCGACCCATGTGCTGGCCGAGCACCGGCAGGGGCACGTCGTCGGTCGTCTCGACCACCCTGATCACCGTGTCGCCCTTCATGAACACCTGCGTGCTGATCAGCGTCCCGACGGGGTTGCCGTCGTCGTCGCGGATCGTGTGATCGGGCCGGCCGTATTCCTTGAAGGCCTGGCGGACAGCGTCCTGCGAGCCCGGCTTGATGTCCCACATGAGCGCCCAATACTGCGCCATGACAGAGCCCCCTTCCTTTCTCTCTTATGCCTGCACGTAGAAGCGAACGTCGTAGTGGTCGGTTTTTGGCGGTGCCTGCAGCACGTCCTTGAGCTCCCCCACCATCGCGCGGGCGATCCCGGCGCTCGACTCTCTTGTCTCCTCGCTGTCCCACAATGTGATCGCCACGGCGTGAGGGCCGCCATCGGGCTCGGTCAGCAGGATGTAGCCGCGAAAGCCTGGATGCTCTTGGTAGGAGGGGATGATCTTCTCCTCCGTCAGCTGCATGCCGGCATCGACTTTCTCGGGGTTCCACTCGGTGGTGTTGACGCGTGCGTACATGGGACCCCCTCAGGCGGTTGGCTTGATCGTGTGGGCGACGTCGTAGATGATCCGTTCGTTGGTCCCCGCCCAGTAAGGGTGCATCGGCGAGCGCTTGGCGACGTGGGCGAGCGACTCCTCCCACGCCAGGAACGCGTCCTTGCTCTCCCACTCGCTGAGCAGGATGTAGCTGAGCGGCTCCCCGTCGGAGTCCGGCGGCTCGCGACGTCGCAGCAGCTCGTCGCCGAGGTGCCCGGCGGTGCCTTTCACGTTGGCGGTGACCTGCGCGTACGCCGCCTCGAACGCCTCGGCGTCCTCACGGTTGATCTTGGCGAAAACCATCACACGTGCGGCCATTCAGCTCGCCTCCATCTCGATGATTACGTCGTGCACCGTCATGCGCGCCGAGGAGCGCAGCTCGCGCAGCGGCGCCGTCAGCTCGTCCTGCTCCGGGCTGCGCTCGAACTCCCCGAACACCTCTCTGTCGCTCCAGTCGCTGGTTACGACGAAGCTGTCGGAGTCCTCGGGGTCGCGCGCAAGCGTCTGGCGGACGTTCCCGGGGACGGCCCGAACCTGCTCGGCGATCGCCTGCCAGGCCCGTTCGAAGTCCGGCCCGCGACCCTCCTTGACCGTCATGTACAGAGTCGCGCGCACCACCGCAGGCATCCTACATACATGCGTTGGCCACCGGCGGGCGCTAGGCTCCGATCTCGTCCACCGTCGCGAAAAGGAGGGGAGCACATGTTCTGTCGTGTGACCCACGTCCAGGCGCCCGAGGGACGGGTGCAACAGGGCCTTGAGCTTTGGCAGGACAACGTCCTCCCGACGATGGAGGCGCGCGCGGGGTTCAAGGGCGCACTGTCGCTGGCCGACTTCGACTCGGGCAAAGCGCTCCTCATCAGCTTCTGGGAAGGCGAAGATGCAGCGCGGGAAGAGGCCGAGTACCACGAGCAGGCGATCCGGCACTTCGGAGAGTTCTTCGCGAACGCTCCCGATCCCGAGGATATGCAGCTGCATCTGTTCGCGGGCGAGATCTTCAACGGCACCTACGCGGCCGACGGCGCCGGCGGGGACATCGCAGCCCCACCGGCGGAGCGCTAGGATCGGCGCGAGCTTCAATCTCGTCCAACCCACATATAAGGGGGAGCATGTGTTCTGTCGCGTGACCCATGTCCAGGCGCCCGAGGGACGGGTGCAAGAGGGCCTCAAACTGTGGTACGAGAACGTCCTGCCGGTCACGATGGCGCGCGACGGATTCAAGGGCGCGCTCTCACTGGTCGACCCTGACACGGGCAAGGCGCTCTCGATCACCTTCTGGGAGGGCGAGGACGAGTTGCTATCCAGCACCGAGGCCGAGTACCACCTGCAGGCGATCAAACGCTTCGGCGTGTTCTTCGAGGACGCCCACGAACCCGAGAACTTCAAACTGCACCTGTTCACGGGCGACATCTTCAACGGCACCTTCACGTCCGATGAGGCGGGTGAGGGACTCACAAAGTCCCAGTAGTGCGTTGTCACCCCGGCCTCGACCGGCCGTAACTGGGGTTGACGCACCCCTCACGATCGTAATCGCCGACGATCACGCGGTCGTGCGCGACGGACTGCGGATGATGCTGGAGGCCGAGGCCGGCTTCAGTGTCGTCGGCGAGGCAAGCGATCTGGAGGAAACGCAGGCCCTGCTGCTCGATCGAGCCCCGGGCGTGCTCGTGCTCGACCTCCACATGGGCCGCGAGCTCAGTCTGGGCATGCTCTCCACCCTGCACGCGGCGTCGCCCGCGACCGTCATCGTGATCCTGACGATGGATGACGATCCCGCGTTCGCACAGCAGGCGTGGGCGGCGGGGGCGTCGGGCTATGTGCTCAAGGAAGCCTCGCGCGCTGATCTGGTGCGCGCGATCCGCATGGTCAGCAAGGGCGGGAGGTATCTCGATCCGGCGATCGGCGGGTGGGCGCTCGAGGGCGGAGGCACCGCGGTGCTGAGCGAGCGCGAGATCGAGGTGCTGCGCCTGGTGGCGCTGGGCCACACCAACACGGAGATCGCCAAGCAGATGTACATCAGCCCGCGCACGGTCGAAACGCACCGCGCCAACCTGCAGCACAAGCTCGGTGTGAGCGGCCGGCCGGAGCTCGTCCGCTACGCCCTGCAGCACGGGGTGATCCATCGATGAGTGCCACCGGCAGCCATCCACCGATCGGCACCACAGGCACCGTCGCACGAGCCCAAAAATTGGCGTTCGAGGCCGCCGAGAGTCGCGTGCTGGAGAGCCTCAGGAGCAGCCCGGTCGAGAGACCCTCCCACACCCGCCGGCTAGTGGTGCTGGCGGTCGCCACGGCGCTGTTCGCGCTCACCTTTGCCGCCCGCCTGGCGATCAACGACCCGGATGCGTTGATCGCCAATTTCTATGTGGTGCCGATCGCGCTGCTGGCGATCGAGTTCGGGACGCGCGGCGGGGTGCTCGCCGCAGCCATTGCGCTCGGGTTGGTGTTCGCCTGGAGCGTGCTCCAGACAGTCCACCTCGGCGTGCTCGGATACACGACCCGTGGCGCCGCGCTGCTGGTCAGCGGCGCCGTGGTGGGCCGCTTCGCCGACCGGCTGCGCCAGGACATCGCCGAGCGCCGGCGTGCACAGCGCCACATGTCGCTCTACGCCGACCAGCTAACCCGTGCCAACCAGCAGCTCGCCCAGAGCGTGGAGCGGCTGGAGGCGTTCGCCGAGATCGCGCGCGCGGTCGGCGGCGAGACCGACCTCGAGCGGGTTCTGTCGCTGATCCTCGACCACGGACGCGAGGTCGTGGCCGCCCGCAGCCTGCTCGTGTGCCTGCCGGAGGGCGAGGAGCTAGTGGCGGTCACCTACGACGTGCGCTCGGAGGACCTGCAGCTGCGCATGCCTACGCGGGGCTCGCTGGCAGGGGAGGTACTGCTGAGCGGAAAGCCGCTGCGCGTCGCACGCGAGGATCGCGCCGACCAGCTCGACCAACTTCTCCCCGGCGCCAGCACGGCACTGCTTGTGCCCCTGATCTTCCGCGGCGAGACGCTCGGGGTGCTGGCGGGGATCGACCGCGACGACGGCCGCGCCTTCGGCGAGGAGGACGAGCAGCTACTCATGTCGGTGGCGGCCAGCGCCGCCACCGCTGTGGCGACCGCCCGCTCGGTGGCGGCCGAGCGCCTACGATTGAGCATCGACGCGGCCGAGCAGGCGCGAGCCCGGTGGGCGCGCGAGCTGCACGATCAGACGCTGCAGGGGCTTACCGGGGCCCGCATGGTGTTGGCGGCCGGGCTCGCCCGCGACGATCCCGAGGCGCTGCGGCGCGCGGCCGAGACCGCGGATGTGCACATCGGCGTCGAGGCACGCAGTCTGCGCGACCTGATCACCGAGTTGCGCCCGGCCGCACTGGATGACCTTGGCCTGGGCCCAGCGATCGAGTCGCTGGCCAAGCGCCAGGCGGCCGCGGCGGGCTTCGCGCTCGACATGAGCATCGAGTTCGGCGTATGCGAGCGCCCGCGCGAGATCGAGGACGCGATCTACCGGATCGTCCAGGAGGCGCTCAGCAACGTCGCCCGGCACGCCGGAGCCGAGCAGGCCACACTGAGCGTGAGGCAGCTGCCCCGGCACGTGGAGGTGACGGTGCAGGACGACGGCTGCGGCTTCGTGCCGGATGGGCCGAGCGAGGGCTTCGGGCTGATCGGGATGCGCGAACGCGCAGATCTCCTCGGCGGAGAGCTCTCGCTGAGGTCGAGGGAGGGCGGGCCGACCTTCGTGACGGCGGTGCTGCCGCTGCCTGTCTGACCTACCTGATCGACGGCTGCCCAGCCCGGGACCAGTTGAACTGGGTGACGTTGTCTCGCTGCGCGAACAGACCGGCGCGGCTGCCGCGGCGCACGAACAGCACCGGCGCGGGCGCGGCCTTGGCGATCTCCGAGCGAGTCGGCCCGAGGCCCTCGCGCCGCCAGCGCTCGGAGAGTCCGATCACCAGCAGGCCGGCGCCCGTCGCGGCCGCCACGATGCCCTGGCGTCCGCCCGCGATGACCAGCGGCTCGGTGGCGATCCCGGTTGTCTGCTGAACGAGCAGGCCGGCGTCGGCGAGCATCCGGGTGACTGACTTGCCGTCGTCGCTCTGCCCGCCGGCGCCGAGCAGCTTGAGCGGCGCGCCGGTGGCGGAAGAGAGCCACGAGCCAAGCTCCAGCGCAGCCCAGTCGTGCTCGGCTCCACCAAACGGCACAAGCAACGGTGTCTCCGGCCCGAGGTCCATGGACACGCCCTCCTTCGCGACCAGCACCGCGACGTCGCACTCGGCCCGTTCGAGCAGCACGCTCACGTCCCCGAGCGGCACGCTCTCGCCGATCAGGCGCCTGCGCCCCTCGGTCAGCACCAGATCGACCGGCTCGCGCTCGGCGACGTGTGCGAGATCCGTGCCAGGGTGGCTGGAGCTGAGCGCGACGCCCCGGGCGAGGACGCCGTCGGCGGCCAGGCGCTCGCGCGCCTGTGCGATCGTCTGCGAGGCCTGTTCGAGCTGCAGGTTCTCTGACTGCAGGCCGCCACGCACCCCGGCGCCACGCGGGGGCTCGACGAGACGGGTCAAGATCAGCTCTCGTTGCGGTGCCGAGCGTGCCAGTGGCTCGGCCAGCTCGATCAGGCGCTCCAGCGCGGCGTCGGTGTGCGAGGCGACGAGGATCGAGCGCTCCGCCAGCGGCAGGCCGGGATGCTCGCGGGCCGCGGCGACGGCCGCGCCGGCGAGCTCGTCCTCGATCTTGGTGCCGTACTCGTTGCGCGGGTCGAGCAACTTCAGCAGCGGCCCGGTCATCAGCGTGGTGATGACCGCCATGATCACGAGCGCCGTGAACAGAACGCTTGAGATCGCGCCCACTTCGAGCGCGATGTTGAGCACGATCAGCTCGGTGAGCCCACGCGTGTTCATCAACGTGCCGATCACCATCGAGGCGCGCGAGTCAAAGCCGCACACGCGCGCCGCGATCGCCGCCCCGGCGAGCTTGCCGACGATCGCGAGCACCACGAGGCCGGCGGTTATCAGCCACAGCTCGGGCCGGTCGAGCAGCGTGACGTTGGTCTTCAAGCCCGTGTAGACAAAGAACATCGGCAGCAGCAGCGTCACCACGAAGTCCTCGACCCGGCGCGTGACCTCCTCGGTAAGGCGCGCGTGCCGCGGCATCACCATCCCCATGATGAAGCCACCGAAGATCACGTCGATACCGATCGCTTCGGTCAGGTACGCCGACAGCAGCACGCCGACGACGATCGCGGCGAACCACCCGGAGGGGATCTGCCCGACCTCGTCGAAGGCGGTCGCCATGCGGGCCAGTACACGCCGCACCATCAGCGCCATCACGAGCACGAACGCGATCGCCTCGGCGATTGTCCGCACGACGACCCCAAACGAGCCGGAGACGGCGATCGCGGTAGCGAGCGCGATCAAGAACCAGGCGCTGACGTCGTCGATCGCGGCGCAGCCGATCGTCAGTGAACCGACCGGCCCCTTCAGCATCCGCCGCTCGGTGAGGATCCGCGCGAGCACCGGAAAGGCGGTGATCGACATCGCGACGCCCATGAACAGCGCGAACGCGGCGAACTTGACGTTGGGACCGAGGAGCTTGTACAGCGGCAGCGCGGCGGCGATCCCGAGCAGCATCGGCAAAGCGATGCTCGCGTTGGAGATCGCCGCGGCGGGCGCGGCCTTGCCCTTGAGCTGCTTCTGGTCGACCTCCATGCCGATCAGGAACATAAAGAAGATCAATCCGAGGTTGGCGGCGACGCCGAACGCGGGGAGAATGTCGGTCGCGAAGATCGTCGCCTGGAGGTTGGGGGCGAGCAGGCCGAACAGCGAGGGGCCGAGCGCGATCCCCGCGATCACCTCCCCCATCACCCGCGGCTGGCCGACCCGCACGGCGACCATCCCGAACGCCCGCGCGACGATCAGCACGATCAGCACGGCGAGGAAGAACGCGGCCACGAGCTTGGTGAAGGAGCTGCGCTGCTTGGTCGCGGTGAACTGCTCGCCCGATGGCGGCAGGCCCGATGGAGTGATCAGCGCCGGTTTGGCGGCTGTTTTGACAGACGACGGCACGGGGGTGGCCACCTGCAGCGGAATCAGCTTGACGTTCTGCAGCAGGATGTCGTTGGCCGTCGCCGTCAGGCGCACGGAGCCGCCTTTCAAGCACGAAACATCGCCGCTGACCGCGCTCGTCTTCGTGGAGTAGGAGACCCGCCCGAGCGTATGGGTGGCCGCGACAAGCTTGTAGCTCGACCCGCTGCCGTTCAGCGTGAACGAGCTGCCGAAGCAGGTCGAGGTGGGCGACAGCGCATACTTGCCGGCGATCCCGCTCGGCGTACGCGGCAGCGCGGCGCCCGGCGCGGGCGGCGGGGACTTGAGCGTCGCCGCGAACGGGGCGCCCCCGAGCGTGCCGGCGATCGACCCCTTCACCCCGGGCGTGACGAGGGCATTGAGTGTCTGCTGCGTGCCGGAGATGCAGTTGACCGTCCCCGTGATGCGGTGAGCCCCGGCGGGAGTGGCGCCGGGCTCGAGGCGCAGCTGACCGCCCAGCGTGCGCTGGCTGTTGGTGAGGCTGACGAACTGTCCGGATTGGTTGACGCTGAACGCCGGCCCCGGCGGCGGCAGCTGCGTCGGCGCGGTGGCGGGAAGCGGAGCCCCACCCACGGGCGCGGGAGCCGGACCCAGGCAGCTGCTCGGCGCGCTCGCCACGTATCCGCCGGCGATCGTGGGAAGCGCCTTCTCGCTGCCGCCCTTGTCGATCACGACGAGCACCACGACGACCGAGAGCGCCGCCAAGACGGTGTAGAAAGGGATCAGGCGCCGCACCAAACCCCCACTCGACAGCTCACTGTTCGCCGACATTGACGTCCCCCTAGATTCGCTCTGACGCGGTAGGCCAAACCGGGCACGATTTGCCCGGGACGGCTCGGGAAGAACCTACGTGCCCGGCGGACCTACCGCATCCGGCAGCTGCCATCGAGATGCATCGGGGAACCACCGCAGATCTCACTCCGGGAACCACCGCAGCACGCGAAGGACGGCCGGCAGGCCCGCATGGGCACCCTCGGGGCCGCAAGTTGGTTGGCGCGCCCGCAGCAACCGCCGCCGCCCCCCCCCCCCCCCTCAGATTCCCCCGTCCACGTTCAGCGTCACCCCGGAGACGAAGCTCGCGTGGTCGCTGGCGAGGAACAGCGCGACATCCGCGATCTCCCCCGGCTGCCCCAGCCGGTTGAGCGCCGCGAGACCGGAGTAGCGCGCGCGGCCGGCGTCGTCCAGCTCACCCGTCTGGTCGGTCTCGATGATGCCCGGCGCGAGCGCGTTGACGCGGATGCCCCGCCTGCCGACCTCCTTGCAGAGCGCTCGCGTCATGCCGATCAGGCCGGCCTTGGAGGAGATGTAGTGGACGCGCCCCGGCATCCCGCGCATCGCGACAGCCGAGGTGATGTTGAGGATCGACCCCCCCTCCCCCATCGCCGGCAGGGCAGCTTGGCAGACGAGGTAGACGGCCGTCAGGTTGGTGTCGATCACCCGGTGCCACTCCTCGAGCGTGAGCTGATCGATCATCGCGTGGCTGACCACGCCGGCGTTGTTGATGACGATGTCGAGGCCGCCGAAGCGCTCGGCGGTGTCCTTCACAAACGCCTCCGCCGACTCTGGCTTGGCGAGGTCGGCCTGCGCGAGGAAGCTCGCGCCCCCGATCTGCGCCAGCTCACCCCGCAGGCGCTCGACATCGTCGGACTCGCGGTTGTAGCAAGCCCCAACCGAGGCGCCGCCCTGCGCCAAGCCCAGCACCAGTGCACGCCCGATTCCGCGCGAGCCGCCCGTGACGAGCGCCCGCTTTCCGCTAAGCCCGAGATCCAAGAGACCCTCCTCTGAGAGCACCGCCGATTGCAAAGCACACGCTGCGCACGGCTTTCAAGAGACCGGTGGGCCCGCATTGAAAGACGTTGCGCGTTGCATGAGCGGCCAAGCCTACCTGGATCTGGTTAGGCTGCCGTGGATGGACGCAATCGACGAGCTGGTAGCCAACAACGAGGCCTTCGCGAATGCCCAGCCGGGCGGGCACCTCGATGTCCGCCCCAACCGCAAGCTGGCGATCGTAACGTGCATGGATTCCCGCATCGACGTGTTCGCGGCGCTTGGATTGAAAGGCGGCGAGGCGCACATCCTGCGCAACGCCGGCGGGGTTGTGACCGACGACGTGATCCGCTCGCTGGCGGTGTCGCAGCGGAAGCTGGGCACGCGCGAGGTGATGCTGATCCATCACACCAACTGCGGCATGCAGTCGCTCACCGATGACGGCTTCCGCGCCGAGCTGCAGCAGGCGACCGGCGTGGCGCCGGCGTTTGCGATCGAGTCGTTCACCGACGTCGACGCCGACGTGCGCCAATCGATCCTGCGCGTGCGCCAATCGCAGTTTCTGCTGCACCGCGACAGGGTGCGCGGCTTCGTGTACGACGTCGACACCAACCGGCTGCGCGAGATCGAGCTGGCCTACGAGGATATTCCCCGGGCCGGTTAGCCTTGTGGCCCCAACAGCCAGGCAAGGATGCCGGCGGGGATCGCCCATATCGGCTCCTCCACCCCGGTGAGCAAGGGCGAGCGCGTGACCATCACACCGCGACCGTAGCGAGCCTTCATCGTGAGGGCCTCCTGGCGCCAATGGCCGTCGGTGTACTTGCACTCGAAGGGAATCTCCAGATCGGCGCCGACGAAGTCGATCTCCGCGCCGGTGTCGGTACGCTCGTACATGACCCGGTCGGCCTGAACAAAGGCAGCTGGTGCGTGCGGCGATACGACCCGGGACAGGGCGAGGCCGATCTGTTGTTGGGTGAGCTTGGAGGCGTCCGGAGCGGGGAAGGCGGGGTTGCACCGATGTGCAAGCTGCGCAACCAGCGGGTCGACGAAGTACAGCTTGCGCTGCGCAGCGGTATTGGGCCTGCCGTCGCGGATGCGATGGCAACGCCACGCGAGGAACGCTCGCACCAGGTCCTCGACACGGTCGATCGCGGCCTGGTGTCCCGGGAGACCGATGTCGCGAGCGATGCGCGAGGCGTTGATTGGGCTGCATAGATTCGCGGCCAGGCGGTCGAGCAGTGCCGCCACGTCGGCTTCGGACATGGGCGCCGCGCGGACAGCGTCGCCCAGCACGACATCCCACAGGCCCTGGACGAACCCGTCGCTCACCACACCGGTTCCCACAAACTCGCCGACGGCGCGCGGGAAGCCGCCGACATCGAGGAATAGCTCCCATGCATCCGCCAACGCGTCGCTCCACGGCTCCAAAGCCAGTATCGCAAGCTCGGCCCGTGGGCTCAGGAAGTCCTTGGGGCGGAAGACCTGTGACGGCAGCTCCTCGAAACCTTCCAGCGCCCGGCAGAACGCCCGGAAGCCCATCGGCAGCAGCAGCCTGTCGGAGTCGGCGACCCCCCCGCGGCGGTCGGCCAGATCCTTGCGCGCCTGCTCCAAATCGCGCGCCGAGGATCCCGTCAGCACCACGCACGCCTCGCGAAAGGTCGTGTCCTGATCGCGCAACTCCTTGATCGTCTGCGACCAGCCCGGCACGGCCGTCACCTCGTCGAGCAGCCAGTGGCGAGGCCCCGGCAACGTGCGGCTGACACTGTGCCCCTGAGCCACCAGACGCCGGAGATCCTGCGTGGAGAGCCCGTCGCAGGAGCAGTAGAAGACGGTCTTCGCATCCACGCCCTCCGCGAGCAGCCGCCCAACGGCGCGCTTGAGCTCCAAGCTCTTGCCCACACGACGCGGCCCCCGCAGGACATACAGCCCGGGCGCGTGAATGCCGGTGAGCGGCTCGGGTTCATAGTTCAGCGGAAGCCGCCCGGCCGCACGCAGATCTGGGTCGTCGACCTCCCACCTCTCCTTTGCCCGCCAGGGACTGCGCTCGGCCAGCAAACGCCTGAGCTGGGAGTCGTTCACAGGAGATACGATAGCGAAATACCATACTTTTTCGCAAGCTATCCAGCGACAATGGATAGATTGTCGCGTCGATAGCCGCATCCTGCAGGCAGACACTCCGGGTCATGTGCTTGATACCGGAAGGGGCGCGACCCCCGAACGCGCTTCGGCGGTCGATCTGCGTTAGCTTCTCGGCGACGAGCGACAATCGGCAGTGGAGATAAGGAGCGCTGAACATGGGGGCAACGGCATTTGTATTTCCTGGACAGGGCTCGCAGCGTGTGGGCATGGGCGCCGAGCTGCTGCAGGCGCGCCCCGAGCTGTTCGATCGCTACTTCAACCTGGCCGACGAGGCCTCGGGGCTGCCGATCCGCAAGCTCGCGCTGGAGGGCCCGATCGAGGAGCTGACCCGCACCGACGTGACACAGCCTGCCCTGTTCGCGCTTTCGCTCGCGATCCACGAGCTGGCGCGCGAGTCGGGTCTGGAGCCTGACTTCGTCGCCGGACACAGCCTCGGCGAGGACACGGCGGCGGTCGCCGCTGGTGCGCTCGACCTGCAGGCGGGCATGGAGCTGGTGTCGCTGCGCGGCAAGCTGATGGCGAGCTGCGGCACCGAACGCCCGGGCGGGATGGCGGCGATCGTTGGCCTGCCGGCCGAGGACGTGCGGGCGCTGTGCGAGACCGCGTCGGAGGCGGGCACCGTGGCACCAGCCAACTTCAACAGCCCGCGGCAGACCGTTGTGTCCGGCGAGGAGGCCGGGGTGCAGCGGCTGCTGGAGCTGGCCGAGCAGGCAGGCGCCAGCAAGGCGGTGCGCCTGAAGGTGTCGGCCGCCTTCCACAGCGAGCTGATGGAGCCGGTGCAGCGCGAGATGGCAGCTGCGATGGACAAGCTCACGTGGGAGGATCCCAAGGTCCCGCTGGTGGCCAACGCCTCCGGCACGGTGATCAGAACCGGCGAGCAGGTGCGCCAGGCGCTGGTGGCGCAGATCGCCAGCCCCGTGTTGTGGGTGCAGTGCGTGCAGACGCTCGCCGAGGAGGGCTGCACGAGGGTGCTGGAGCTCGGCCCCGGACGTGTGCTGGGCGGGCTGGTGCGTCAGATCGACAGCGACATCGAAGTGTTCGCCGCCGACTCGCCGGAGAAGCTGGAGGCGTTCGCCGGCTCGACGGCCTGAATCCACCACTCTGACGTCGGGGTTCCGATTCCGCGAGGGCACTCGGGGATCAGCAGGTGCCGAGCGTGGATCACGTCTTCGCTGTCAGCCGCAGACGTGTTGCGTCACTGCGACGCCGCAGGCTTCAAAGCCCCAAGACGGTCCGAATCGTGGCCCGAATTTGTTCGGTGCAATTGCTTTGGCATCAGCCGCACACTTATAAAGATGTTCGGTACAGTTAGATCGTGCCTGATCCGCACAAAATCGCCGGGGTCAACCGCGGCCGACCCACGCGGGCTGCCGTCTACGATCGCCTTCGGGTGCAGATCGGCGAACTGCGCGATCGACTCGGCGGCCTGCCCTCGCCTGGCGAAGCGGACGGCATCTGGCGCGGGATATGGCTCGAGGAGGCTCACCACTCGACTGCCATCGAGGGCAACACACTCGTGCTCAAGCAGGTCGAGCAGCTGCTCGAGGAGGGTCGGGCGGTGGGCAACAAGGAGCTCAGGGAGTACATGGAGGTACGTGGGTACGCCGATGCCGCCAACTGGGTCTACGGCCAGGCGCTCAATCCTGGGGCATGGTCGAGCGGCGAGCTGCTCTCGCTGACCGAGCTTCGCCATATCCACCGCCTCGCACTCACACCCGCTTGGGATGTCGCGCCTCACCCAAGCGCCGGCCATCGTGAGCGTCCAGGCTCATTCCGCGAGCACGACATCCGGCCGTTTCCAGGCGGCATGCGCCCACCATCGTGGCCCGAGGTCTCCGCCATGGTCACCGACTGGATCGGCAACGTGCAAACGCTGGGTCGGGAAGGTGAGGACATCGAGCCCGAAGCGCTGGCCAAGGCGCATGCGAGCTTCGAGCAGATCCACCCATTCCTCGACGGCAACGGGCGCACCGGCCGACTCGTTCTCAATCTGCTCCTGGTCAGGCTCGGCTACCCCCCCGCGATCATCTTCAAGGGAGATCGCCGGCGATACTTGGCCGCGCTCCAGCGCGCCGATCAGGGCGACCATGGCCCCCTCGGAGAGCTGCTCGCCCGCGCCATCCTCGACAACCTCCACAAGTTCATCGTTCCCGCTATCGCCGGCCCATCACGCCTGGTCCCGCTGCCCGCTCTGGCCTCCGAGCGAATCTCTGCAAACGCGCTGCGCGTGGCCGCGACGCGGGGCCGTCTCAATGCCTCCAAGGCAGCCGACGGTACGTGGCGCAGCACGCGCGCCTGGGTCGACGAATACCTGGCTGGGCGCTACGAGCGCGAGCCTCACGACAGAGGCAAGTAGGCGGCGGCTCTCTTTGCGGACGATCATCCACGGAGCGAGCGGGATCAAGTCGAACCGCTCGGTGCCTTGTCGGCGGAAGGATGTCGCTGGACGAGGCACGTCCTCCGCAACCGTCTCGTGGAGCCAACCGACCTCAAGTCGAACCGCTCGGCGAGGGTAAGCACCGGGCATGTATCGCTCGGCGGTACAGACCGCTAGCTCGACTCCCAGTAATGAGCGTAAGCATCTGTGCCGATTGTTGGGGCAAACTCCCTCGCCATTGCGAAGTCGTCCCGACACGAAAAGACAAACCGCGATGCCATAAAGACCTGCGCAGTATTCTCGCTATCCACCATGTCTGCCGAGAGGGTGACGGGGGATACACAGGAGTCGAACGACGCCAACTTCAACCAAGGTTCTTCAGACGGATAGCAGTACATGACTACATCCGGCGTCAATGGATACACGACGTACGTGCCGCCGCCGAACATGCCGGCCTTGAGCCACATGGAATTGTCCCCTTGGCGGAACGCAACCGGATTGTCGGATGCCATAAACGGGACATCCGTCCCGTTCCGTGCAAAAACCCAAGCCGACGACTCGATCCGATCACTGAACCTCGCGATCAGCTTGTCGTCCCATAGCGCCCCCGTGTGAAGTATGCGTCGCTCACGCTCGCTGCTGGCAACGTGCTCTGTAGTCGACGCGAATCGTGCGAGTATGTCTCTGTAGTCTGCGGTACGAAGAAACTGGAGCGCGATAAACTGGGCCACGATGGCCCTGTTCGGATCGGGGATCGGGACTTTCATTCCCAAGTGCTCGCCACGAATCCACTCGATCCACTGGTTTGTTATGCAAGCAGTCTCGTGCTCAATGGACGCGAGTTGCTTCTCCAGTGTCAGCGGATCGTGACCTTGTTCTGCGAGTACATCGAGGTAGTAGAACGAGCGCTCGGCAGCCACCGATCCGGGTTTGGCAACGAATACCCGATCCGCCTCTCGATCCCAGGCCCAAAGACGACCGGACGCGTCGCAAAAGCGTCGCAGGTAGAACTGCGGCACATAGTGGTGTAGCTTTGGGTCACTCATCGACGGCAGCCTTTACGGTTGGCGGAAGACCGAGTGTGTCCCGATGCGGCGCCAAATGACGTGCACCTCGCCGGGTCGGATCTGTGTGCCGTACTCGAAGGTGGCGCGGCCGTCCGGCGCCCAGGTCATCTCCCACACGCCGGGACGGCCTTGTACCCGCTTGACGCGCAGGCGCGGGTGGAAGCTCTGACCGCCGTTGGCAATATCAGCGATGAACTGCACAATTGCCTCGCGGAACGCTCTCTGCTGTTGGGGGGTGAGCCGATCCCAATCGCGCCAAAACGACGCGAGGACTTCACGCGTCGGCATCAAGCAGCTTCGTCCGCTCGTCCAGGCCGGCTAGGAACTCCTCGTCGCTCTCATAGGACATCCTGCGACCCGCTGCTAGATCATTATCCGCCTCGTGCTCCTTCTCCTGCCACTCCCGCGTCCAGAACCACGCCTGCTCAGGATCAATGCGGCCAGTGCTGATCTCACTGAGCAGAACAGCCGCGCCATCAACCGCAGCGTTCGGCAGACGGTCCACCAAATCGTGTAGCTCAGCCTTAGTCATGCCCCTCATTGTCGCACGGACCTGCCCCGGTTCTCGACGGGCGGTTCGACCACCGTCACGAGAGCCCTCCGGGAATCCGCTGGAAATCGGCGGCGATGGAGCCAACCGAAGTCAACGCGAACCGCTCCGCGCGGGTCGCCGGCGGGCAGATGTGGCTTTGACGACTCGGCCAAGCCAGCGAGTCGGCAGGTATGCCGGGGCCGAGCCCAAGCGGTCGCTACCTCCTGATGATGTGGAATGAGCCTGTGGCGGCGTGTCCGGCGTTGTTGGCGGCGATCGGGGTTGCGGTGAGCCGGTAGCTGCCGACCGCTAGCTCGTGCCCCGCCAGACGACCCGTGAAGCGAAAGTGGTTGGCACCCGCGTTTCCCGCTTGTGTGAAGCTGCCTGGCAGTGCCACAAGCCGTACGCACCTGCCTGCGCCGCGGTTCGCCTTTGTGGACCTGACGCAGTGCCCAGCCGGCCCATCGCGCCCCTGCTGAACCTCGGCGACGCTGAAGCGCACCTCAACCGCTGTATTGAGCGTGTAGGTGACGGCTGCTCCGTGGCCGCTCGTTGCGGCGAGCGCGCTCGCTCCCCGCGGGGCCGCCGCGAAGGACGTCGGCGAGAGGGCCTCGCTGCCCACGTTCGCCACAACCGCGGTGGGGGCGCTGCCCGCGGCGTTCTCGACAGCGTCCGGCGTGGACGTGGTCGATGTCTGGGCCACGCTCGTGGTCACTTCGAGCGGTTCGGTGTTGACCGGAGGTTTTGTTTTGGCAGGAGGTTCTGTTTTGACCGGAGGTTCCGTGAGGTGGATCGGAGGCATCCCGAAGAAGTATGCACCCGGGTCGTACCGGCCGATCAGCGCGGTGGTCCCCAACCCGTTGAGCGCAACCCCGTCGCCGAAGTAGTCGTAGGGTGTCGCGTTGTCGACCACGAACTCTGCCTGCTGGCTCCAGTTCGAGCCTTCGCCGGCGAAGGCATAGGCGGCACCGAGATCTTCTTCAGCCCACGGAGCGCCTACCAGTGCGATGTTCCCGGCGCTGTCGAGCGCCACCGTCCTGCCAAACCAGCCGTCGAACGAGCTGACTTCGGCATCGTCTGGGGTCAGCTCTGCCTGCTGGGTCCAACTCGAGCCGCTGCCGCTGAACACGTACGCGGAGCCGGCATCCGACGTGGGAGCACCGACGAGGGCGGTTTGCCCGTCGGCGCTGAGGGCAACCGATGTGCCGAATTCCCACCCTTTCTGCACGTCGCTGCCGGTGAGTTCTGCCTGTTGAGTCCACGTCGAGCCGCTGCCGGTGAAAACGTAAGCAGAGCCAGCTGCTTCGTTCTCGGTGGGATCGCCGATCAAAGCAGTTTTGCCGTCGGCGCTCAGAGCCACGGAGTGACCGAGGTTGTCGAATGGATCTGAGGCGCTGCTCGTGCTCAGGGTGGCCTCTTGCGTCCAGGTCGTGCCACTGCGACTGAGGAGGGTAGGTGGAGAGTTGCCGCCGGGAGCATAGGAGACTCCGTAAAAGCCCGACAGTCCGGCGCCCACCAGCGCCGTGTTCCCGTCGCCGCTGAGCGCCACGGCGCCGCCGAATCCCGGACCTCCGTGCAGCTCTGCCTGTTGCGTCCAGGTCGAGCCGCTGCGGGCGAAGACGTACGCGGCGCCGTGTTCGCAGTTCTCCAGACCGTACCCACACTCACCCGGATCGCCGACGATCACGGTGTTGCCGTCGGCGCTCACAGCGACAGCGTTGCCGAAGAGCATGTCATAGCTTGGATCGCTGGCGGTGAGTTCCGCCTGCTGCGTCCAGTTGGTCCCGTCGAACGTGAGAATGTGGGCCACACCGGGCACATCGGTGAACTTCGATTCCCCAAGCTGCCCGACCACGGCGGTGCTGCCGTCGGCGCTCATCGCCACCGCGAACCAGTAGCCGTAGGCGCCCGTGAATTCCGCCTGCGGAGTTTCATCGGCCGGCTCTTCCTGCGGCGCTTCCTCGGCAACCGCGGGCGATGTCGAAAGCCCAGCCCCACCGGCGGCCACTAGCGCCATCGCGAATAGGCACGCGAGTAGGCGCCACGGTCGTGCGGCCTCGATCGACATCCGAGATGTGTGTCTCACGCAGCACCCATCGATATGAAGCCCACGATGGCGACCAGGATATCATCGTGGCAAGTCACTGGTCTGTTTTGCTGATTGGACTCCCAATCGAGCCCGAACGCCCGGGGCTCAGCGCGTTGGCATCGAACTCGTGCGCTCGACCAAGGACGCCAAGCGCTCCTCGTCGCTCTCGTAGCGCGTGACGCGGCCCGCGCCCAGGTCAGAGTCCGCCTTGCGCTCCTTCGCCCGCATGCATCTTTCAGACGATTGTCTATGGAGCCAACCGAAGTCAAACCTTGGCCAAACTCCGACCGCGCCCGGTGGAGCCTTGTCCCGAGAGCCTACCCCGCTCCGAGCAGCCGGTACTGCCCGCGGTGGAAGATCAGCGGCTCGGCGTCGTCGCGCGTGCCCAGCTCCAGAACCTCGCCGATGAAGATGTCGTGGTCGCCGGCCGCATGCTCGGTGTGCAGCCGGCAGTCGAGGTAGGCGAGGGCGCCCTCGAGGATCGGCGAGCCGCTGCTGGCCACCCGATGCGAGACCTCGGCGAAAGCGTCGCGGCCGCGGGGGCGATCCTTGGAGGCGAAGTAGCGCGACAGCGGCTCCTGGTGGGTGCCGAGGACGTTGACGGCGAACACTCCGTTGCGCCGCAGATGCTCGGAGCCCTCGGAGCGCGCGATCGTGCACACCAGCACCAGCGGCGGGTCGAGCGACACGGAGGAGAAGGCGTTGGCGGTCATCCCGTAGGCGTGCTCCTCCCCGCGCGTGGTGATCACCGTGACGCCGGTGGCGAACGCGCCGACGGTGTCGCGGAAGTCCTTGCTGCTAAAGGCTGGCGCTGACATGAGCGGGGCGCGGCTCGCGGAGCCCCTTCTAGTCGAGGCTCCGCAGCCGCTCGCGCACGATCGCGTCGAAGTCCTTGGTCGTGCCTAGCGACTCGGCGACGATGTCGCGGAACGTGTCGCGGTCGAGCGCCAGCACCCGGGTGGGCTCGAGCGCCTTCAGGGTGGCGGTGCGCGGCCGGTCGCGCAGGATCGCGAGCTCGCCGAAGAACTGCCCGGGACCGAGCGACACCGGGGTGTCACCGCCGACCCCCTCGCCGCCGACCCCTTCGCGGTCGACCTCGACCGCGCCGTCGACGACGATGAAGAACTTGTCCGCCGGCCCACCGGCGCGAGCGATTACCTCGCCCGTGGGGAAATCGAGGAGCTGCAGCTCGCCCGTGAGGCTGGAGACGCTCTGCAAAGGCAGGTCGGCAAACACCGAGTAGGCGCGCTCGCGGTGGAACTCCACGCCGAAGGTGCCCTCCTGCTGGTGGATCGAGGCGTCGGTGTTGTCGGTGAACTGCAGTTCGCTGGCGACGATCCGGAAGAAGGAGATCGTCATCGTGGTGCCGGGCGAGAGCGCCGGGAACTTCTGCCCGAAGAGATCGGCCACGCGCGCGATCTGCTCGCCGGAGAGGATCACGCGGCACTCCCCCCTGCCCTGCAGGCCGCGAATCTTCTGCAGGTCGTCGGAGTACCCGTCGATCGTAAAGGAGACGAGCGAGTTCTGCTCGATGTGACGGGCGGTGGTGGTGTGCGCCTTCGTCCAGAAGTACAACTCGGGTCCGTCGTGCACGTAGAGGAAGGTGCCGGCGTGGGGAACCCCGCTCGGACTGGCGGTGGCAAGCGTGAGCGTGTGCTGCTCGCCCAGATAGTTCAGCACCTCGGGCAACATCTCGACTGCGGCATCACCGCTGCTCATTGGGGCTCTCCTTGCTGTGGGTCGGTCGCAGATCGCGAGCAGGACATCTCGCTGCGGGTCGATCGCAGGTCGCGAGCAGAAGATCTCGCTCCGGGTCGCTCGCGATGTCGCGCAAACGGCAGCTCACGTCGCGATCACCGCCTCGCCCGCGAGGAAATGCTCGACGAAGTCGGTGGTCACGTCGCCGGAGCGGAACTGCGCATCCGCGAGCACGCGCCGGTGGAAGGGAATCGTCGTCTTCACGCCGCGGCCCTCGATCTGAAACTCCGACAGCGCGCGATCCATCCGCTCGATCGCCTCCAGGCGGGTGGGCGCCCACACGATCAGCTTGGCGATCAAAGAGTCGTAGAACGGAGCGATGTTCCACCCGGGGTAGCAGTGCGAATCGACGCGCGTCCACGGCCCGCCCGGCGGCACGTACACGTCGAGTCGGCCCGCGGCCGGGGCGAAGTCGCGGTCGGGGTCCTCGGCGTTGACGCGGCACTCGATCGCGTGGCCGCGCAGTACGACGTCCTCCTGCGTGACCGACAGCGGCTCGCCGGCGGCCACGCGGATCTGCTCCTGGATCAGGTCGATGGAGGTGACCATCTCGCTGACGGGGTGCTCGACCTGGATGCGGGCGTTCATCTCCATGAAGGACAGGTTGCCCTCGTGGTCGAGCAGGAACTCCATCGTGCCGGCGCCGGTGTAGCCGACCGACAGGGCACCGGCGACGGCCCGCTCGCCGATGTCTTTGCGCTGCGCCTCGGAGAGATGGATCGAGGGCGCCTCCTCGATAAGCTTCTGGTGGCGGCGCTGCACCGAGCAGTCGCGTTCGAAGAAGTACACGCCGTTGCCGTGGCTGTCGCACACCAGCTGCACCTCGGTGTGGCGGGGGGCCTCCAGGTAGCGCTCGATGTAGACGGCGCTGTCCTTGAAGACGGCCTGGGCGGTGGCGCGCGTGGTGGTGTACAGGCGCACGAGGTCCTCCGCACGGCGCACCACGTTCATGCCGCGCCCGCCGCCACCGGCGACCGCCTTGATGATCACGGGGTAGCCGATCCCGTCGGCGATCTCCTGCGCCTCCTCCGCGGTCTGCACGGGTTCGATCGTGCCTGGCAGGAGCGGCAGCCCGGCCTTCTGCATCAGGTCCCGCGCGATCGCCTTGTCGCCGACCTTCTCCATCACCTCGGGGCGCGGCCCGATGAACGTGATCCCGTTGTCGGAGCAGATCTCGGCGAAGAAGGGGTCCTCGGAGAGGAAGCCGTAGCCGGGGTGGATTGCGTCGGCGCCGGTCTTCTGGGCGGCGCCGATCACGTTGGGGATGTGCAGGTAGCTCTTGCCAGGGTGGTGGGGCCCGACGTGTACGGCCTCGTCGGCGAAGCGCACGACGGCGGACTCGGCGTCGGCGGTGGAGTAGATAGCGACCGACTTGATGCCCAGCTCCCGACAGGCGCGGGCTACGCGGAGCGCGATCTCACCCCGGTTGGCGATCAGAACCTTCTCGAACACTGCAGATCAGTCCCCGGGCTCGAGATACATCAAAACCTGCTCGAACTCGACCCACTCGCCGTTCTCGACGACGATCTCGGCGACCTTGCCGCCCTCGCCGGCAGAAACCTCGTTCATCATCTTCATCGCCTCGACGATGCACACGGTCTCACCGGGCTCGACGCTGGAGCCGACCTCGACGAACGGCTTGGCGCCGGGTTGCGCGGCGCCGTAGAAGGTCCCCACCAGGGGCGCGAGCACCGGCACCCGGTTGTCGGCCTCCAGATCCCCGATCGTGAACACGCCGGAGGCCATCCGCGCGCCGGGAGCGATGCTCATGCCGGGGCCGGCCCCGGTGGCGACCGGTCCGCTGGGAGAAGGAGGAGGGGGGGCGGGGGCTGTTCCCGGCATGACGGGCGCGGCCGGCGCTCCGCGCTCGATCTCGATCTTGTAGTCGCCGGCGGCGACCGCGAAGCGCTGCACGGTGGAGCCCTCAAGGCGCTTGATCAGGTCGCGGGCCTCGGCCCACACCGACTCGATCAGCTCGCGGTCGGGGCTCGTTTGGGTGTTCTCGTTCTCGCTCATGATGTCTCCCCCTGTGATAGTGGCGGAAGTGTTGGCTGGCGCCCGGGGGTGCCGAACTTGCGAAAGCGCTCGTAGCGCTGGGCGATAAGCTCGTCGGTGCTCAGCGGCAGCAGCTCGCCGAGGGTGGCGACGATCGCGGCCTTGAGGTTGGCGCCGGCGGCCGCCGGGTCGGTTTGCGCGCCGCCCTCGGGCTCGGGCACGACCGCGTCCATCACGCCCAGGCGCAGCAGCTCGGGGCTCGTGATGCGCAGCGCCTTGGCGGCGCGGGGGGCGGCGGAGGCGTCCTTGAAGAGGATCGTCGAGCAGCCCTCGGGGCTGATCACCGAGTAGTAGGCGTTCTCCATCATCAGCACCCGGTCGCCGGCGGCAATCGCGAGCGCGCCCCCGCTGCCGCCCTCGCCGGTCACGACGGTCACGGCCGGCACCGGCAGGCGCGACATCAGCATGATCGATTCGGCGATCGCGTTGGACTGCCCGCGCTCCTCCGCCCCCAGCCCGGGGTAGGCACCGGGTGTGTCGACGATCGTCACGAGCGGCAGGCCGAAGCGCGCGGCATAGCGCATCAGGCGCATGCTCTTGCGGTAGCCCTCGGGCTCGGGCATCCCGAAGTTGTGTTCGACCAGCTCGCTGGTCGTGTGGCCCTTCTGCTGGCCGATCACCATCACCGCCATCTCACCCAGCTGCGCGAGCCCGGCGACGATCGCGTGGTCCTCCTCGAACGCGCGGTCGCCGTGCAGCTCCTGGAAGGAGTCGAAGGCGAAGCCGACCAGGTCGAGGAACCGCGGGCGGTCGATGTGACGCGCGAGTTGCACGATCTCCCAGGGGTCGCGCGCCGGCAGCCGCTCGGGATCGACGATCGGCGCGACGCCCTCGACCGCCGGCAGGCGCCCTTGCAGCGCCGCCGCGTCCTCGCCGCGCGCGGCCTCGGCGCGGGCGTGGAGTTCGAGCAGGTTGCGGATCGTGCGGCGCAGGCCTTCGCGTGGCTCGACCAAGTCGAGCATCCCGTGCTCGAGCAGGAAGCCCGCGGTCTGGAACCCGTCGGGCAGCTTCTGGCGGATCGTCTGCTCGATCACGGTGGGCCCGGCGAAGCCGATGTGCGCGTCGGGCTCTGCGATCAGGATGTCCCCGAGCGTCGCGTAGGAAGCGCTGACGCCGCCGTAGGTGGGATCGGTCAGCAGCGAGATGAACAGCACCCCCTCCTCCGCGAGGCGCGCCATCGCCTGCGAGGTCTTGACCATCTGCATCAGCGACACGCATCCCTCCTGCATGCGCGCGCCGCCAGAAGCGGAGATCACCAACAGCGGCGCGCGGGTCTCGAGCGCCAGCTCGGCCGCGCGCGTGATCGACTCGCCGACCGCGCCGCCCATGGAGCCGCCGATGAACGAGAAGTCGATGCCCGCCACGACGATCGGCAGGCCGTCGATCGTGCCGGTGCCGTGCAGCGCGCCGGTCTTGGTCTCGCTCTTCTTCTGCGCCTGCGCGATCCGCTCGACGTAGGGCTTTGAGTCGGCGAAGGAGAGCGCGTCGAGGATCTCGAGGTCGCCGCTCAGCTCCTCGAAGCTGCCCTCGTCCAGCAGCTGGCCGAGGCGCTCACGAATGCGCAGGCGGAAGTGGTGGTTGCAGTCTGGGCACACGCCGAGGTTGCGGCGTAGGCGCTTGTGGTAGACGAACGCGGCACAAGAGGGGCAGCGAAACCACTCGACCACGTCGGCGCGGGAGGCTGTGGCGAGCTCAGCCAAGAAGATCTTCCGAGGCGAGACGTCGATCGTCGGCGTGCATGCGGCGGTACTCGAACAGCGATGCGCTCAACGCGGCATCGATCTCCTCGCGCGTGGGTGCCTGCTCGGCCGGTTCGCCCGCTTGCGCTTGGAGAAAGGCGATCAGATTGAGGGTTCGGCCCTCGGAGTCGCCGACCGGCGCGGTCCGCGCAAGCTCCAGCGCACCCGGCCAGTCCTCGCGCTCGATCGCGGTCTTGATCATCCCGTGCAATGGGTAGATCTCGTGGCCCGGCACGTCGTCGAGCGCGCGTAGCCGCTCGAACGCGCTCATCGCCTCCTCGAGCTGCCCAACCTCGAGGCTGAGCTCGGCCACGTCGAGCGCGGCCACAAGATCCTCGGGCTCGGCCTCGGCGATCCGCTGCGCGGCGGTCAGCGCCTCCTCGTAGTGGCCGAGCGTGCGGTACATGTCGACGAGGTTGATCGCCGCGGTGGAGGCGCCGCGCATGCTCTGCGCCGCCTGGCTCAGGTAACCCACAGCCTCCTCCTCGCGCCCCGTCGCAGCAGAGGTGTGGCCGAGGTGGCTGAGCGCCACCTGGTCGGCGGGGTTGAGCTCGACCGCGCGGCGAAAGGCGTCGTTGGCCTCGTCCATGCGCCCCTCGGTGGCGAGCGCCTCCCCCAGGTAGTGCCAAGCATCGGCGTTCTCGGGAGCGAGCTCGGTCGCGCGCCGCAGCTGCTCGGTCGCATCCTCGGCGTCGAGCTCCACCCCCGCGCGCCCGGCGAGCAGGAGCAGCTCGACATCGTCGGGCGCGCCGTCGAGCGCCGCGAGGGCCGACTCACGGCTCGCGCGAAACTCACCGGCCTGAAAGTGGGCATCGGCACGCTGCACAGCCTCTGCGCTCATCGATCCCTCTCAGCGCCTGCGCTCATCGATCCCTGCGCCTCATCCGATCCCCTCATGTCTCCCTGTCCTCTCCACGTCTTCACGCCTTCGACCCCGGCCACACCCAGTTGGTGAGCTCCGGCGGATCGTTGCCGACCTCGCGCACATACCGGCGGTGCTCGGCGAGCTGTTCGCGGTACTTGGCGATCGCCTCCTGGGCTCCTCCAATGTTGCGCACCGCAAACGCGCCGGACATCCCGCCGATGTTGTCGCTGATCCCGAGGTCCACGCGGCTGAGCGCCTCGATCGCCAGCTGGTAGCGGTCGACGCCGTTCATCGCCAGCAGGTCGAAGGGCGTGGTGGTCGTCCCCTCCTCCGCATAGCCGCGAACGTGGAAGCGCTCCTGGTTGGGGCGGCGGTGGATCAACTGGTGGACCGCCGAGGGGTAGCCGTGGAAGTTGAAGATCACCGGCCGGCCTTTGGTGAACAGCTCGCCGAAGGCGCCCGCGGGCATCGCGTCGGGGTGCTTGCCGGGGGCAGCCAGCGCGAACAGGTTGGTGACGTTGACGAAGCGCACCTTCAGGTCGGGCACGTCCTCTTTGAGCAGGCTGGCGGCCGCCAAAAGCTCGATCGTGGGGATTGTGCCGCAGCTGGCAAGCACCAGATCGGGGTCGCCGTCGTCACCCGAGCTCGCCCAATCCCACGCGGAGGCCCCGACGCGGACGTGCTCGCGCGCCTCCTCCATCGTCAGCCACTGGGGCAGCGGTAGCTTGGAGCCGATGATCAGGTTGATGCAGTTGGTCGCCTGCAGGCAGTGGTCGACGGTCGCCAGCAGCGTGTTGGCGTCCGGCGGCACGTACACGCGGGCGTGCTCCTCGCGGCGGTTGAGCATCGAGTTGATGAAGCCCGGCATCTGGTGGGAGTAGCCGTTGTGATCCTGGCGCCAGCCCTCCGAGGTGAGCAGGTAGTTCAGGGAGGCGACCGGCTCGCGCCAGGGCGCCTCCTCGCGTGACATCTTCAGGAACTTGCCGTACTGGTTGACCATCCCGTCGACGATCGGGATGAACGCCTCGTAGCAGGGGAAGATGCCGTGGCGGCCGGTGAGCACGTAGCCCTGCAGCCAGCCCTGGCAGTTGTGCTCGGAGAGCACCTCCATGATCCGCCCGTCGGGCTTGTAGTCGGGGTTGATCTCGGGATCGACCGGCCACTCGTAGGCGTGGTTCTCGACATTGAACAGCGCCCCCAGCCGGTTGGAGGCGACCTCGTCGGGGCACACCACGCGGAAGTTGGCCTGCTCGCGGTTGAGCACGAACACCTGGGCGAGGTACTCGCCCACCGCGCCGAGCGAGCTCTCGCTGGCGCCGCCGGGGCGCTCGAGCGCGACGGCGTGGGCGCTCAGCTCGGGTAGCTGCAGCGCAACCCGCATCCGCCCCCCGTTGACGTGCGGGTTGGCGCCCATGCGCCGCTCGCCCGTCGGGCACATCGCGGCGACCTCGGGAGCGGGCCCGCCGTTTGCGTCGAACAGCTCCTCGGGGCCATAGGAGCGCAGCCACTCCTCCAGCGCCTGCAGGTGCTCGGGGTTGGTGCGGGCCTGCATCGCGGGCACCTGGTGGGACTTGGAGGTGCCCTCCACCTGGATGCCGTCGAGCTCGCGGATGCCGGTCCAGCCCTTCGGCGAGCGCACGATCAGCATCGGCCAGATCGGCCGCACCGGCCGGCTTCCTTCGCGCGCGGCGCTCTGCAGCTCGCGGATCTCGCCGTGCGCGGTATCGAGCGCGGCGGCCAGCTCGCCGTCGAGGTCGTCGCCCTGGACGATCATCGGGTGCCAGCCATAGCCCTCGAACAGCTTCGTCAGCTCGGTGTCGCTCATCGAGCTGAAGATCGTCGGGTTGGCGATCTTGTAACCGTTGAGGTGCAGCATCGGCAGCACCGCGCCGGAGGTGGCGGGGTCGAGGAACTTGTTGGAGTGCCACGCGCCCGCGGTCGGCCCGGTCTCCGCCTCGCCATCGCCGACGATGCACGCGACGATCAGCTCGGGGTTGTCGAGCGCGGCGCCGAAGGCGGTCGCCAGCGCGTAGCCCAGCTCCCCACCCTCGTGGATCGTGCCCGGCACGATCGGCGCGATGTGACTGGGAAAGCCGCCAGGCCAGGAGAAGAGGCGCACGAGCTTGGAGAGCCCCTCGCGATCGCGGCTCATCTCGGGCTTGACATCTTCCAGGCAGCCGTCGATCCACAGGTTGGCGAGGTTCGCGGGCGCGCCGTGACCGGGGCCGGTCACCAGCAAGACGCTCGAGTCTGTGTCGAGGATCATGCGGTTGAGCCCCGCGTACATCAGGTTGATCCCCGGCACGGTGCCCCAGTGGCCGAGCAGGCGGTGCTTGACGTGCTCGGGCTTCAGCGGCTCCTCCAGCAGGTGGTTGTCCTGCAGGTAGATCATCGCCACCGCGATGTAGTTGGTGGCGCGCCGGTAGAACGCGAGCTTCTCGGAGATGGGCGACAGCGCTTGGGTAGACAACTTCCCCCCTATTTGGGATGGCCTGCGAGTCGCAGAGACTAACACCGAAGCAGGGGGCGGCGCCATGTGCTTTCGATCCCGCGCGGATGCCGCAGGCGGAGTGCCCGCCCAACGCCCCGCCGAGTGTGGCTCTCTGCCTCACCGATCACTCACCGGCCCCCGTCTCTGCGGATGCGGCGTCTCGCCGCGCGCCAGCATCGCCACAAACTGCTCGATCCGCCGGGCGCGCGTGTCGGCGCGCTTGGCATTGTCGATCCGGTACAGCACGGCGTAGCGGTTGTGGCTGGTGAGCACCTCCCACATCGCCTTCGCCTGCGGCTGCGCATCGAGCGCTCTCGTGAGGTCGGGCGGCACCTCGATGCTCGCCTGCCCCGCGTATGCCTGCTCCCAGCGCCCATCCGCCCTCGCCCGCTCCACCGCGGTGATCCCCGCCGGGCGCATCCGGCCTTCGCCCGTCAAGCGCTCGACGATCCCAACGTTGCGCTTCGACCACGTGCTGCGCGGGCGCCGCGGGGTGAAGCGCTGGCGGTAGATGCGCTCATCCAGCCGCCTCACCTGGCCATCGATCCAGCCATGGCAGAGCGCCTCCTCCAACGCCTCATCGTAGGTCAGCCTGGTCGGCTCGGTCGTGCCCTTCTTCGCCAGGCCCAACCACACGCCCGTGGATTGCTCTTGGTTGTCCGCCAGCCACGCCACCCACGCCGCCGCATCGATCACGATCAGCGTCGGCTGGTCGTCCGCCCCCGTCATCGCGTCATCTTTGCATCGCTGCCGCCGCGTGGCGAGACTATTCGCGCTTGAGCGCGCGCACCCACATATCGCTTTCGCGGGCGTTCGTACAGGTGCGAAACGGGTATGACACCACCTTTGAGGCGCTCTCGCCAGGTGGATAGACGCGGAACCCGGCGGCTGCCGTGGGGCGGCACGAGGACGGCAGCGCGCCCACGTCGACGACGTGCACAAGCGTCGTTGCCTCGCCTTCAGGGGGGAGCGTCACCGTGCGCGGTCGCACGGTCGCTTCCCGTTTCGCCGAGGCACCGATCTGGCGCCCGCTCAGGCTCACCGCCGAGACGCCCGGATACCCCGCGAGGGTGCAGGTGCTCCCGGAGAGATTTACGAATTCGAGTTTGTAGTAGAAGCTGCCCGCCGTTCCCGAGTCTTCGGGGTTCAGCCACATCACCAGCCCCGCAGTCTTGCAGCGTGGGGCGGTGGCAGCTCGGGCGTTTGCCGTTTGTGTCGCGGGCTTGGGCGTTCGGAGCGGGGACGCCGCCTGCGCGGGGGTGGGGGCGGCGAAGAGAGCAGCAAGCGACACGGTCAGAGCGAGCATCGAGCCCCAATCGTACCCGAAGCCGGTGCCGTTTGGCCTTTACCTGCTGCCCTCGACACGATAACCGGCCTGCCCCAATTTCTTAGAAGCCTCGGCGGCCAAATTGGCGAGCGCCGTGCCGACGAGTCTCTCTACGTATGCGCGAATACGAAACTGCGCGGCGGTGGACGTCTCCGGATACACATCATGCAGGCCAAGCACCAGCTTGTCGCCCTTATTTGGCGACGCCGCGAATTTGTCAAAGAGCACAAATGTCTCCGCGTCGTCGTCTGAGGTCGAGACGGCGACCGGGATCACGACGTTCACCTGAGCCTGGGCAGGCGGTGTAGAGGTAAACGTACCACCTACCGCGCCACTGTATCCAGACAAGATCGCTCGATACCCGAGGGGTACCGAATCAGGCGGGCCCCCATGCCTGGAGAGGTTCTTTGATACTCCGGGCGGAAGGTCCATCGCACTCAATACTTCGTCCAAAATTGACCCTACGTCATCCTGGAGCCGGTTCCCAACCGCGTCAAGTTCGTGATGAGTCAGCCCCCCTTGGGCATCCAACAGCGAACTCAGGACGTTGAGCGCATCCGCCGGCCTCGGGGCGAGAGCGGTGCGCATCGCCTCCGTCACCATTCCCAAAGCGGAGCGCGCTGCGGTTGCTACGAACAGGATGAATGGCGCACGATCGCCTCGGTCTGCATCTTCCAGAGCCCTCAAGTAAGGCGTTCGCTGATCCGCAAAGATAACGAGAGGGATCGACGCCGCGCGATAGAGATAGGTCGACGCAACTGCCCGCGCAACGCGTCCGTTGCCGTCAGCGAATGGGTGGATCGCAGCAAGGCAATAATGGACGTAGGATGCCTGAGCCACAGGATGCGCGCCCCCGAACGCCTTGGAACTCATTTCACTGATCAGACGCGCCATTTCGGGGGGCGTTGCTTCAACGGGGGCGTACGGATGAGTCGACTGGTCGCCCAACCGCACGTGGTTTGGATCGGGCTTGTACCTGCCGCGAGGTAGGGGTCGCTCCTGCGGCCCAACTGGGGTTTGCACCGTGTATGTCTCCTGCGGTCGAGTGAGCACCTCGTGCAGGTGTCGAATCCAGACCTCGGTCACCGGTCGAGAGTCGGTCACAACGTCCATGACGAGCTCATATGCCTCGAGCTGCGCTTCGAAATACGAGCGTGCATCGGGCTCGCGTGCATCGACGGTGGCCTGCCAGGTTGCGGCTTGAGTAGCGACCGTCATCGTCAACCCGCGATCCGTCTTGTACAGACCCTCGATGGCGCCGGTATCGAAGGCCGCGACCCGCACCGCGGTGCGCACCGCCGACTCCAAGACCTCATCTGAGAGCGCGCTCGCCTTCAGCGATTCAAGCTCCGATATGGCGCGGTCCCAAAGCTCGGGCCGAGGAATCTCTTGCGGCCACTCGACAAAAGAAGGGATCGGCTCGTACGTCGCGTCAACGGCGGCGAGCTCTTCCGCAGAGAGTGGATCGTTGGCTCCCACGTGCCCATCTTAGGCCGCGCCCCTTCTGCACCACCAGTCGATTTTCGGGCTCAGGTCACGCAACGTCCAGATCGAGCGCGGCGACCACGATCCCCGGCGTATCGGGGGGAAGGGTCGTAGCCGCGTCAGCCCCCACCGAGACGAACGTCACATCGTCGGCGGCCAGCAGCGTCGCCCATTCGCCGTCGCCCTCCCGCAGGCGATCCGCGGAGCCGCGAGCAACGCGCTGGGAGAGCTCGCCGAGCAGTGAATGCGGGTCCTCCCCATCTTCGCCGGCCACGAGCGTTCGCACGACCCCGAGACGCGAGGCGCTCCCGTGCACGAATGCGACCGGCGGAGCGCCCGGGAGCCCTTCGGCCACGATCTCGCGGATGGCCTCGAGCGCGGCCGCGCCCATCGCCGCGGGCTCGGCGACCAGCACCAGCGTGGCTTCCGCTGCCATCCCGGCGTGCATCGCACCGTGCAGCAGCGAGCGATCGACCACCGTCGAGACCATCCCATCGACTCCGGCCACCGCCGCGGCCTGCCGCAGGCGGCTGTGCGCGGCGCGGGGCGCGAACGGGGCGGACTGCGGCACGACCAGCACGGGCTGCACCACTCCCCCGTCGGCGCGGGCGATGCGCACCGCGATCGACAGCGCGCCGGCGGCAGAGGCGGGGTCGCCGACCCCCACCACGACGCGTGCGCCCATCGGCCGGGCGCGATCCTCGTGCCTGGACATGGCGGCGCTCGCTCGTGTGCCGACGAGCGTGGAGACCAGCACGCTCACGAAGATCAGCACCAGCACCGCGTTGACGACCGCGCTGCTGAACAGGCCCAGCTGGAATCCCACCACGGTCGCCGCGAGCGTCGCCGCCGCCTGGGCGGCGCTCAGCGAGAACAGCAGTCCCATTTGCGGACGGGAGAAGCCCAGCAGCCGCGCCGAGAGCGCCGCCGCCAGCGCCTTGCCGCCGAGGCAGGCGAGGATGAACAGAGCGGCGAGACCGAGCGTTTCGCCTTTGACGATCACCGCCGGGTTGAGGATCAGCCCGATCGACACCAGGAAAACGGGGATGAAGACAGCGCCGCCGAAGAAGCCGATGCGATCCATCAGCTGCCCTTCGTTGGGCACCAGCCGATTGAGCGCGAGACCTGCGAAGAACGCGCCCACGATGCCCTCGATACCGAAAACCTCGGCGACCGTCGCCGCCGCCAGAAACGCCGTGATCGCCACGATGTAGCGCACCGCGCGCTCTGCTCCGAACAGCTGAAAGGCCCAGCCCGCCAGCAGCGGCAGCAGGAGCATGCTGAAGGCGATCAGCACCGCCAGGCCGACGACGATCTGAATCGCCACGTCGATCGTCGAACGACCCCCTCCGGCAGCGCCCGCCACGGCCGCCAGCACGACCAGCGCGAGCGTGTCGGTCAGCACGGTGGACCCCACCACGGTGGCAACCGCCGGATCCGAGGCGAGCCCCGCGTCGCGCACCGTGGGATAGGTGATCAGCGTGTGCGAGGCCAGCAGCGAGCCGAGCAGGATCGCCGCCAGCACCTCCCACCCCAGCCCGAGCCCGACGGTGGTGCCGAACGCCATCGGCAACAGGAACGTCAGCAGCCCGAACACGATGGCGGAGCGCCGGTGCTTGCTCAGCAGGTTGAGATCGAGCTCGACCCCCGCGACGAACATCAGGTACAGCAGCCCGAGCTGGCCGAGGTCGGGCACCGTGGTGTTGCCCGAGCCGATCAGGCCCAACCCGTGCGGGCCGATCGCATACCCGCCGAGCAGCAGCCCGATCAGGCCGGGGACGCGGGCGCGCTCGACGATCGCCGGCCCCAGCAGAAGCGTGGCGAAGATGATCAGGAACTCCCACGGCGCGCCTTTCGGCGATGAGAGCTCGACGACCTCCGCCACCGCTACGTGCAGCTGCGCCGCGGTCATTCTTCGCCCGTCCTCAGCACCGGCACCTGTTCGGCCTGACCTTCATTCAGTTCGGTGTGCAGCCACCTGCTCCCCATGCGTTCGATCGTGCCGTCCGCCATCAGCGCCCGCAGCGCCGAGTCTACGGCTTCCACATTTTCCGATCCCTTCGGCAGCGCCGCCGCGAGCATGGCTTCGCTGGGCAGCTGCGCGGCGACCGCGTACTTGCTGGGCGCTTCGTGCGCATAGGAGAGCGCCACGGGGAGATCCAGCATCACCGCGTCCACCCGTCCAGCGCGCAACGCCGCCAGCGCTTCGCGCTCGTGATGAACGACCAGCGTCCCGGTGGATGGTTCGATCGCTTCCGCGAGCGCACCTTGAAGGGTCGTCCCTTTCTCCACGGCCCAGCGCAGGCTTTGCGCGGCGTGCACGTCGGCCACCTGGGTGCCGGGGCGCACGAGGATCGCGGGGGGCGCGGGCAGGTAGGGCGTCGAGAAGCTCACGTGTTCGCCGCGTTCCTTGGTGAGCGTGATGTCCGAGAGCGCGAGGTCGGCGCCACCCAGATCTCCCGCGACCAGCTGCTCGAATGGCACCAATACGACCTTCACCTTCGCCAACCCCAACCGCTGTGCCAGCGCGTGCGCAAGCTCGTACTCGAAGCCTCCCGTTGGGTGTTGCGGGGTTCCCGTCCAGAATCCGGGGTCGGGGATCTGCGCCGTCGCGACAGTGAGTGTCCCGGACGTGCGCGGGGTGAAGGTGCCGGCCGAGTCCAATCCCCCGCAGGCTGCCAGCCACAGGCCGAGCGCGGCGATGCTCGCCGCCGCGCACACCGTGCCTCGGAGTCTCCCATCCTTCACGAATCCGCCACTTTACCCCGCGGGTTCGGACGCCTGATAATGGATGCGGTCGGAGCCGCGATCGCTTCGACAGCGCCGGAAGCCGTAAGGCACCACAGCTCGACCACACCACCCAATCGCTTGGAGATCCACAATGAGTCCGATCAACCATCAGATACGGCTGGCTGCGCGCCCAACCGGTCTGCCACAGGCCTCCGACTGGAACATCGTCGAGGAGCCAGTGCCGACGCCAGGCCGCGGGGAGTTCGTGGTGGCGATCTCCTACCTTTCGTTGGACCCTGCGATGCGTGGTTGGATGAACGCGGGAGCCTCGTACATCGATCCGGTGGAGATCGGGGCGGTGATGCGCGCTGGCGCGGTCGGGCGGGTGATCGCCTCCGAGCATCCCGACTTCGCGGTCGGCGAGCACGTGCATGGCGCCTTTGGGGTGCAGGAGTACGCGCTCTCGGATGGCGCTGGGGTGATGAAGGTGGATCCGTCGTTGGCGCCGTTGTCGACGTATCTCGGAGCGTTGGGATTGACGGGCATGACCGCCTACTTCGGGCTGCTCGATGTGGGCAAAGTGAACGAGGGAGACACGGTTGTGGTCTCGGGCGCCGCCGGCGCGGTCGGCAGCGTGGCGGGGCAGATCGCCAAGATCAAGGGCGCTTACGTGATTGGCATCGCGGGCGGTGAGGAGAAGTGTCGCTGGAATGTCGAGGACCTCGGCTTCGACGCGGCGATCGACTACAAGACAGAGGACGTCCGCGCAAGGCTGCGCGAGGTGGCACCAAAGGGCGTGGACGTCTACTTCGACAACGTCGGCGGCGAGATCCTCGATGCGGTGCTCACGCGCCTGGCGCGCGGTGCACGCATTGTGATCTGCGGTGCGGTCTCGCAGTACAACGCCACCGAGGGGATGTGCGGGCCGGCAAATTACATGGCGCTGCTGGTCGCGCGAGCGTCGATGACGGGCATGGTCGTATTCGACTACGCCGCGCGCTACGGGCAGGCAGCCACGGAGATCGCGGGGTGGATGCGCGAAGGCCGGCTGATCTCACGCGAGGACGTCGTCGAGGGCGGCGTGAGCGCTTTCCCCGAGACGCTGCTCAAGTTGTTCAGAGGCGAGAACATCGGCAAGCTGGTGCTGCGCGTCGGATCTGCCTGAAAATCCGACCACGCACCGCCATTGGCTGACGAGGCCTCTAACCAAGTACCGTGGCGTGTCATGCGCACTCCCGATCCCCAACGCCTTGGCGGCCTTGGCTGGGCGCAGCGCACCGCGGGTCGCCTGACATCGCGTGAGCGCGGCAGGTTGCTCGCCGCGATCGCACTCGGCCAGTGGGAAAACGTGATCGGTCGCGCGAAGCTGGCGCTCGGACGGCTCCCACCGGGAGCCGCAAACGTCGATCTCGAAACGTTCAGGGCGCCAGATTCACGGTTTGCGCGGGAGGCCGAGCAGGCGTGCGCCGAGCTGCCGGCGGCGCTCGTGGGGCACTCCTACCGGACGTGGCTGTTCGGACGCGCGCTCGCCGTCCTCGACCACCGCGAGCTCGATGTGGAGCTGTTCTACTGCGGCTCGCTCCTGCACGACCACGGCATCGCCCAGCCCACCCAAGGCCGCGACTTCACGCTCGCAAGCGCCGACCGAACGCTCGCCTGTGCGACGACGGCGGGAGTCGGCGACGACCGCGCACAGACGCTCGCGGATGCCATCTGCGTACACACCACACCCGGCGTCGCCGTCGAGCGCGACGGAGCGCTCGGCTGCTACCTGCAGTGGGGCGCGATGGTCGACGGCGCCGGACTGCGCATCTGGGACGTGGCGCCCGGCAATGTGACGGAGATCTTGCGCCGCTACCCACGGATGGACTTCAAGCACCAGCTCGTCGCGATGATACGCGCCGAGGCCGCCGCGCTGCCACAGGGGCGATTTGGCCTCCTGATGCGATGCGGCCTGCCGCTGGCGGTGCGTATGGCGCCGTTTGAGAGCTGAGCGCTTCTCCTTTTCTGCGCCACACCGAGCGTCTTCGTCAAACCGGCGCAGTCCGCAAGGACGGCCGGAGCACTTTCTCAGCTGCTTCGCTTGGAAGCCTTCTGTTGCACGAGCTGTACGCTCTCGGTGTGCGTCTGTGACGGTGGTGGGGAAGACTCCAGGACCGTCAGCGTGGCACTGAGCCTTCTGTGATCCGGCCCGCCGAGCAGTGCGCGAGCACGGGTATCGAGCATGAGCCTGATAGCTGCGGTCTTGCCCGCTGGGATCGAGAACGCCGCTGTCCCGATCGTCACCGTTTTTGATCGTCTCCTTTTGCCCTTGCTCCTTGTCTTGATGTTCAACATCAGCTTGCCGCTACACGTGCCCGTGCCCTTGCAGGCAAGCTCGACGGTCGCCTCGCCATCATTTGTCGTGATGCGTGTGCCCACTGACGACGCAGTAGCGGCGCTGGACGACCCGCTTTTTCCTTGGGGGGTGGCGCCCGGAGGTTCGGGTTGCGGAGGGTTGCATTGCGAAAGCGACGTACCCAAAAGACTGGTAGGGATTGCAACGACGTCGCCCTTGGTGCTCGTGATCGTGCCCGTGACGGTGGCCGGTTCGCAGCCGTCCGGATTGAGTCGGAATTCGCCCCGATCGAGCTGCAATGCAAGCGCTTTGAATTGCAGCGGGATGCCGTCCAGAATCGTCGGCAGCCGATCACCGACGATGCTCAACTGTCCTGTGCCGGGGTCGATCTGCTCGGCAGCCCGAACCACCACGGGTCCCAGCTGGAATGGGCCGGCATCAAATGGCAACACGATCGACAAACCCTTCGTCTCGCTGCGATAGGGGCCGGTCAGGTAGACGTTGCCACTCAGGTAGTACGGATCCGGCCCGGGTCCCGCCGCTAGCTCGACGGTTCCAACCTGGCTGGTCGCCGGGCATGTTCCCTCTGACGCCAACGGTTCGCCGCATGGCGGCACGCCCGCGAACATCTCACCGACGGCCGGAGGGGCCAGTACCGCGATCGTGCTCAGATTTTCTTCCTGATCGGCCCGCGAGACGACGAAGGTCAAGGAGTTGTAGGCACCAGTTTCGCTGGTTGTGCTCGCCACCTGGAACGAGGGATTGAAAAGCAGCGGCTCAGAGCACGCCGTGCCGTTGGCGCCAGAGGTGATTTCAAAGGTGCTGGCAGCCGTGACACTGGGCGTACCACTCCAGGGCGTCAGTTCGCTCGTGCTGGTGGCCTTGCCGCATGTGGCAGGGGTGCTCAGCAGCGCCCGCGCACCGCCGAATAGCGCCAGTTCGATGTCGCTGATCGGCAGCTGCGGCAATTCCTCGAACCTCAGCGTCGGCTGCCCTGTCACCGGGTTCAGGTCGATCTGGCCCGTGAGCTTGACGAGCGCACCTGATGTCGGCTCTTCAGCGACGACGTATAACGCGACCAGCTCCCCGAGCGGATTGGCGTTTGGGGTCGCAAGAAATACCGCGCCTTCGAGCGGACGGCTTAGCAGCGGCGTGGCGATCCTGATCAGCCCCACCTTGGAGCTGTTGGGACACATCGCCGGGTCGCTGGAATCGAGCCCGACCTGCGCTTCTTCGCAACCGGTCAATCCATCCGTGGCCGACAGTGACAGAGATGTGCCTGCGGGCAGCGTCACACTCGCGTCCCGCAACAGTGCCGCGGACAGCCCGTCCGGGCTATCGCCCTGGGGCATGTTCAGCTGCATCTGATAGCCCGACGGCTCGCCGGCCTCCGTAATATCCGGCACCACGCTCAGCGTGGATTGAAACGGAAGCCGATTGCAGCCACTCAGTTGAGGGAAGGAGGCCGACAGGGATGTGCTTTCTTGTCCCCAGGATTCGCCTTGCACCGTCGTCTGCAGTGGCCCGGTGCATGAGGTGGGCAACGCCAGCAACGTGGAGCTCGCCGGTCCCAACGTCAGCTTTACTGATTCGATCCCTCGTTGAGGCAAGTCCCGGATGCTCAAAGTCATCCCATGATCGCCCTCCGTGTGAACTGAGATGTCGGCGACCACCCCGACACCTTCGAGCGTGAAGCCGAACCGCGCCAGCATTCCCGGAGCAGGAGCCAAGTTGTATACGGCAGCGGACACGATTTTTCCGGCCACACTCATTTGCGCCGTCCCGACGGCATTATTCTGTGGAACACCGGCCGGATCGATAATCAGCCCCGGCGGCAATTCAAAATCCAGGCTCTTGACTTCATCGGTGCTTGTGCTGTCCACATTCGGTTCGAGCTCCGCTTCCACCGTCAGTTCATAGGGATGTGACCCAGCCTGGGTATCCACCGAGCCGTTTTCTTCGGCCGCGCTTACTTCGTAGCGCTCGACACCAAAGCTCCCAGAGGCGTATGCACTCGACACTCCGACCGAGGACAGGAGCAACGCGCAGGCCAACGCCGCGCCCAGGGCGTTCCGTGTGATCATCGCGTCTTACCGCCGCTGATCCTCTGTTGCGCCGGCCCCACGCCGTCGCTGTGTGTCTGCGATGCAGCCGGCAACGACTATGCCCATTTTCCAAGCACTCGATCATTATGCCCCAGACGGTTGTCGGTTACCGTCGGCCCTCAACGCTCCAGAAGCCTGCGGGTGGCAGCGGCGACATCGCGTTCAAGCCAGGAAGGCAGTGTCCCGCTGTCGCGCATGTAGCGGCGGATGGTGGCGTTGGGCAGATCGACGACAGCGCGGGTGACACCGTCCAGTGCGCGCGCGTCGCTCCGCCCTCGCAACGCCTTTGTCAACGCCGCGATGGTCGTCTGGAGCGGGGCGTTGATCGCATCCAGGCGCGCACGGAACAGATCGTCGGGAGCGGCGTCGAGGAGATCGTCGCGACGTAGCGTAAGCAGCAAGCGCGCATCTTCGGGTTGCTCTCGGGCGAAGCGGATCTGCGTGCTTGCCATCGCCACGGCCGCCTCCAGCGGGTCGGGGTGTGCCGCCGCCGTCAATGCACAACGCTGGAAGCCCTCCAACGCACGCAGCCAGGCCGCGGCGAGCACCCCGTCGCGACTGCCGAAGCGGTGGTAGAGCGTGCCGACGGGAGCCCCACTCTCACGCGCGATCGCGGCGACCGAGGCAGCTCGCGGCCCGTCGCGCAGGACGAGGGCCCGCGCGGCGTCGAGGATGCGGTCGGTGTCGTGCTTTTGCGGCGGGGCCATTGATCTAGTATGATCACTCTATATGGAGCAGTTGCCCTACATCGATGAGCATTCCATAACCATCGATGCCACGTGCGAGCGCGTGTGGAGCGCGCTGGCGCAGGCGCTGCGCAGGGATTTCGGCGGGAGCGCGTCCGCGCCGCTGACGCGCGTGCTGGGGGTCGCGCCAGCAAAGGCACGCGGCAACTGGCGTGGAACGCTCCACCCCGGCGACGCTCTGCCCGGCTTTGCCGTGGTGGAAACCCACCCCCCGGAGCGCCTGGAGCTGCGCGGCCGGCACCGGTTTTCCAGCTACGCGCTGATTTTCGAGCTGGACGCGATCGACCCCGCGCGCTGCACCTTGCGCGCCCAAACCTTGGCGGAGTTCCCGGGCCCGATCGGCCGCATCTACCACGTGTTCGTGATTGGCAGCGGCGGGCATCGTGTGGTCGTCCGGCGCCTGCTGCGCAACGTGGCCCGACGCGCATGATCGCCGCTTCGAGTTGGGGCGCTACCGCGGAGGAGCGCGCAATGCCGATGGCATGCGATCGCCTCCTTGCAGGCACACGGGTGCACCGTGCCACAACGGTTGACGCTCCAGCTGCCGTGGTGTTCCGCTGGCTCTGCCAGCTCAAGCTCGCCCCCTACAGCTACGACCTCGTTGACAACCTCGGGCGCGGAAGCCCACGCGAGCTCGTCCCCGGCGTCGAGCGCCTCGCGGTCGGGCAACGTTTCATGGCGATCTTCTCGCTGGCGTCTTTCGCCTACGACGAGCACATCACGCTGCGCGGCCACCGCGTGGCGGTGACTTACACCGTGCTCTGCGGCGAGGGCCGCACGCGCCTGGTCGCACGCGTCATCTTCGATCCACCGGGAGGTCGCCTGATCGGCCAACCGCTCGCGCTCGGCGACCTCGTGATGATGCGCAAGCAGCTGCTGACGCTCAAGGCGCTCGCCGAGCACGATGGCACGACACGATCCGCTCAGCCACGCTGATGGAGCATTGATCTCGCGTTTCCTACCTTGGTCGGCAGAGCAAGAGCCGCATCGATCACTCGTTCCGGGGTGTCCCACATGAGCATGTGGCCGCAGTCGGCCCACGTCTCCACGGTCGCGTGCGCGGGGAGCTGGTCGGTGTGGTGCGAGGTTCGCCTGCGGGCGATCCGATCCTTCTCGCCCCATACGACGAGCACGGGGATATCGCTGGGGATCTGCTGACCACCCATAAACCGCAGTCGGCGGGTTTGTCTGAAATGTTCGGGGAAGTGCTTGGACGCGATCACGGTGGTGACCATCGCCACGGCCTCCTCGACAGGAACGCTCGCGGGCTGCGCGGAGATCTGTCGTAGCGAAATGCGGCGTCCTGCGCGGGTGCGCAATGGCTTGGTCGCCGCCCTCTGGCCGAGGATCTGGCCAAGACGCCAGTTGACCGCCAGGATCGCGTCGGTGATCGGCGGAGAATGCTTTTGCCAGAGGCCCGCCGGTGTGAGCGCCAGGACGGCAGTGGCGCGTCCGAGCTTGGCGAGCTCGAGAGCGGTCCAGCCTCCGCATGAATGACCGACGACGGGGACATGCTCCAGTTCGAGATCGTCCAGGAGGGTGGCCACCTCCACTGCCCACTCCGGTGGCGTGAAGGAGCTGGGTGGCGACTGTCCATGCGCCGGCAGATCGACGCTGAAAATCTCCCGCTTGCTCGAGAGGCGAGGCAGCAGTGGCTTCCATATGCTGCGGGAGCTGTTGGTTCCGTGGAGGAGTACGAGTGGCGCTCCGGAGCCCTCCCGATCGAACGCAAGCATGTAAACATCTGTATACCACATGCCTGGAGAATCCGTCAAGGACCGCCTGTTGGAGGCAGCCATCGCCTGCCTGCAACGCCAGGGCTACGCGGCGACGACAGCGCGAGACATCGCCGCCGAGGCCGGCGCCAACCTCCGCTCGATCGGCTACCACTACGGCTCTACCCGCGGTCTTCTGCTCGCCGCGATCTCGGCCAACTGGCGACGCTGGCTCGCGCCGCTGATCGCCGTCGCGAGCGACGATGCGCGCCCTCCGGAGGAGCGCCTGGTAGAGGGCATGACGCTGTTCAGCGCCGCCCTCTCAGAGAACGCGCCGATAGTGCACGCGTGGCTTGAAGCCGTGACCCTTGCGCCCCGCGACGCCGCCCTCCGGGCGACCCTCGCCGCAAATCAACAGGAGTTCCGCACTGCGCTCGCCGCAAACCTCGCCGCGGCCGGCCAGCCGGAGGCCGACACGCGGGCAGACGCGATCATCACGGTCTGCGACGGGCTGATCGTCCACTTCCTGCTCTACGGAGAGGCACGCCGCCCCCGGGACGTCGCGCGCGAAGCAGCAGCCGCGCTCTCACGGCTCGGTGAGTAGTTGTACGGTCGAACGGGAGCTGCGGACCCTCCTCGACTGTATTCACGTACGCCGTGACGGCCTGAGAGACTACGGGGGAAATGGCACCAGCAGACCGCCGCAGCGCAGCCGAGGATCTCACGCATGCCGGCGGGCGCAACGCCGAGGTTGAGATCGTGGAGTACGACCCCGCCTGGCCGGCTGCCTATCAGGCCGAGCGTGAGCGGCTTGCGCCACTGCTGCGCCCCGGGGCGCAGCTGCACCACTTCGGGTCCACCGCCGTGCCGGGCCTCGCGGCCAAGCCGGTGATCGACATGATCGTGCTCGTGGACAACCTCGACACCCCGATCGTGGCGCTGGTGGAGCGCGGCGGCTATCAGTACCCGCCAGCTTTCAACGCAACGCTCATCCATCGGCGTTTCCTGTGCTACCCGACGGCCGCCCACCGCACCCACCACCTGCACCTCGTGGACGAGCCGGGAGAGCTCGAACGCCGTCTGCACTTTCGTGACCGCCTGCGTGCCGACCCCGTCCTTGCAGGTGAATACGTGGCGCTGAAGCGGGCGCTCGCGGAGCGCTACTCCGATGACCGCGAGGCCTACACCGAGGCCAAGAGCGAGTTCGTCAGACGGCATACGCCCAACCCCACTCGCAAATGAGCGGCGGCATTGCCGATCGCGCTGTGCATTCTCAGGCCGCTCTCTGAACGCCAACGCCGTAATGAAAGGCTCGCGGACGACGGGGTTGCGATGCTGCTCCTCGGGCACGCGCATCTCGGCGTGCAAAGCGTCCACCAAGTCAACCAGCGAGCAGCGGGGAGGCAGCTCATGGCGTCGCGCCCGAGACACTCCGATGGAATAGGCGTGCTCACGGCGCAAGGCGGGACGAGCGCCACCCCTCGACAGTGCGCTCGTAGAGCAGTCGGTCGTGCATGCGATCCGGTGCCTGGCACCAGAACTCGATCGCCTCGGGTACCACCCGGACCGCACCCCAATCGGGCGGGCACGCCGGTGGGGCCTCCATGTGGTTCATGAGGTGGGCGTGCCTGGCGCGCAGCAACTCGATGTCGTCGAGGGGCTCTCCCTGACGCGAGACGAGGGTCTGCACCTGATGGGAGGGGTCGCGCGCCGCAAACAGCTCCACCGCAAGCTCCCGCTCGGCTACGACCGCACGTCCAGCCATGTGCACCTGTCGTTCGACCTGCGGCCAGTAGAAGAGCAGCGCGACGTACGGGTTGTCAGCGATCTCGCGCGCCTTGCGCGTCCACAGCGCCGAGGTGAACACCAACGCCTCCTCCTCCACGCGCTTGAGCAGCACCGTCCGCGCCGACGGGCGGCCGCCCTCCCCCACGGTCACGAACGCGACGGAGCCGGGCTCCGGGACACCGGCGGCACCGGCCTCCGCGAGCCAGCGCTCGAACAGCTGAAGTGGCGCCTGCTCATGCCGATCCAATTCCACGCTCCCTGATCAGCTCCCCGAGCGAGCGTCTTTGACGACCCTCCCCGTCCACGTTCTCTGGGGCAAGCCACGCCGCGAACCCGCGCCGGATCGCCGGCCACTCATCCTCGGTGATCGCATACCAGGCGGTATCACGGTTGCGTCCCTTGACCACCATATGCTTGCGAAAGACGCCCTCGAAGGTGAACCCGAAGCGCTCCGCGGCGCGCCGCGAGGCGGCGTTCAGCGCGTTGCACTTCCACTCCAGGCGGCGGTAACCCAGATCGTCGAACACATGGCGCATCAGCAGATAGATCGCCTCGGTCGCGGCCGTTGTGCGCTGCAGCTGCAGGCCGAACCAGATGTGCCCGATCTCGATGACCCCGAGCTCCGGCGTGATACGCAGATAGGAGGCAACGCCGAGGGGCCGCTCGTCGGCGATGCGCACCAACGTGAAGTAGAGGGGGTCCGCCGATCGCTCACCCCGTATCAGAGTCTGGCGCAGGTGGTCTGGGCTCTCATAGGGACCGTCGGGTAGATAGGTCCAGACAGACGGGTCGCCATCAGGGGGGTGGGAGATGGAGAAGAGTGGCACGGCGTCGCTCTCGGCATTGACCGGGCGGACCAGGACGTGAGCGCCGCGCAGCAACATCGAGGTCGGCCGTGGGGCCGGCTTCCAGTCAAGCTCCTCGCCAAGCGGAAGGTCAGCGGGCACTTTTGACCTTCGCACGGCCTCGAAGATCATGGCGCTGCTGAGCCCGATGTGAATCCAGGCGTTGATCCTCGCCCGCCAGCCAGGCCAGTACCACGCTGCGCGAAAAGCGCCAATGGCCACCGACCTGCCGGCCGGGAAGATCGCCTTCCTGCGCGGCGGCCAGCACCGCGGGCTCGTCGAGCTTCAGCAGAGCGGCCGTTTCCCCGGGAGTCATCACCTCGTCGCCGGTCTCGCGCAGCGCGGCGCGACCGACCACTAACCCATCGTCGGTCAGGTGCTCGCGCACGGCCTCGCTGACGAGTCGGCGCTTGCTCTTGCCGGACGCCGCGACCGCCCGCTCAAGATGCCGCGCATCCTCGTTGGGTAGCCGCACAAACAATGGACTCTCATCCGCTGGCATATCGATGATGATATCAGTTGATATCGCCCGTGGGGACTCTGTTAGCGTTTGGCGCGGTGGACGATCATCCCTTCCGGGCGGCATGGCGCACCCGCGAACTCGATACGTGGATCGAGGCTCTCTCGCAGGAGGTCGTGCTGCACTCGCCCGTCGTGCGAACGCCCTTCCGGGGACGCACCATGCCGCCCGGAAGGGACGGCTGATCTACCGCTGGATCGACTGCCCGGGCTGACCCACCCGGGCGAAGACGGTGAAGAGCGTAAGCGCCGCGACCGTTCGACCCGCACGCGTGTCGTCCTCGGCGGCGGCGAGCAGATCCTCCACGCCATCGTGCCCCTCGGCGCGCAGATCGGCCGCCAGCAGCGGCGGATCGATGATCACGTCGGTGTGGAAGTCGCGGACCAGCAGCACCTCGGCCTGGACCGTCACGTCCGTGAGCCCCACATCGACGAACAGGCCGGCCAGCTCGCGCCCGATCCACGGGTTCCGGATCTGCGCCTCGGCGACATCGAGCATCGCGCGAACCAGCTCCCGCGGACGACCTGTGCTCGCGAGCGTGCCCCAATCTGGCTCGTTGGCGAGCACCACACCACCCGGTCGCGTGACCCGCGCCAACTCACCTACCACCCGCGCGGGATCCTCCAGGTGCTGAAGCGTGCGCTCGATACGCGCGGCGTCAAAGGCACCGGCGTCGAAGGGCAACTCGTGCGCGTCGGCGGCAATGAACTGGATCGGGCCATCCTCGGGCTCGCAGCGCGTTCGCGCCCGCTCCAGAAGCGCGGCGCTGGAGTCCACGCCGACGACTTCTCCGTGCTCACCGACCAGGCGTGACAGCGCGCGAGCGTCCTCGCCCAACCCGCAACCGACATCGATCGCGCGCGAGCCGGCACGCAACCCGAGCAGTCGTGCCCGCTCCCGCTTGCCGGCGGCGACCGACTCGAGGCCGTTCACGTAGCTCAGGTAATCGGCGTATGACTCCGCGTCGCCGGCGGCGTCCACATCCCTGAAGCCGGTTTCCAGTCGGCTCATCGCCGGTTTTCCCTCACAGCTTGCGACACGGCACCAAGATACTGGCGCTACGCATCGAAGTGGCGCACGAACCGAGCCCTGTGCCGCTGGCGCTCATAGCCGGCGGCGCGCCAGAAGCCCATCGCGCCCGCGTGATCGTCGGCGACGATCGCGGTGAGCCTGATCGCGCCCCGCTCGCGCAAACGCCGCTCGCCCTCTCTGAGCAGCATCGTCGCGAGCCCCTTGCGCCGATGCTCCGGCGATACCGCCAACCGGTAGAAGCTCGCGCGCCAGCCGTCCCATGCTGCGATCAGCGAGCCAACCACCACGCCGGCGTGCTCGGCGACCAGCAGTGCCGTGGGGTCGGCCCGGAGCAGCCGAGCGAGCCCGTCGCGAGAGTCGGTCACGGTCGGGACGCTGTCAGCCGCAACCCACATGTCGAGCACGGACGAGATGTCGCCCTCGGTGGCGTTGCGGATCGTCCAGCGATCGTGGATGTCCATGCGCTCGATCAGCCCTTCGCCCGAGCCTCATGGGCGCCGCGAAGTGGACACTCGTCCGCCTTGCTCACCGCCCGACCTCCCGAGCGAGGGCACCGGCGTCGATGTCGAAGTGGCTGGCGAGCGCGCGGCGCCCGGCCGTGGTGAGGCGCAGCGCGCGGGGGACGCTGCGGGGGATGAGCCAGCCGCGCTCGCGGAAGCTGCCAAGCAGGGCGGCGCCGAGCGCACCGGCGAGGTGATGGCGGCGCTCGGTCCAGTCTAGGCAGGCGCGTGCGAGCTGCCGGCGGCCCGCCCGTAGGGTCGCGCTGTCGATCCCAAGAGCCTGCAGGCGCCGGGCGCCTTCGGTGGTGAGCGCGATGCCTTCTGCCGTGACATGCAACGTGCCGTCGGCCGCCAGCCGGTCGTAGAGCGCGGTCGCGACGGTTCCGGCGAGGTGGTCGTAGCAGGTGCGGGCAAAGCGCAGATCGAAGCCGACATCCGGTGTGCGGGACGCGGCGCAAGCGGGCGCGAACGCCATCAGGCTCTCCAGCAACGCGGCGACCTTCTGGTCGGCGATCCGGTAGTAGCGATGCCGGCCCTGCGCCTCCACCGTCAGGAGCCCGCCATCGCTCAGGCGGCCGAGATGCTGGCTGGCGGTGGATGGGGCGATCTTGACGAGGCGAGCGAGCTCGCCCGCGGTGCGCGCACGTCGGTCCATGAGCGCCTGCAACATCGTGGAGCGCGAGTGATCGGCCAGCAGCCCGGCAACGTCGGCGATCTCGATTGCGCTCTGCATGCGGAACGCCTCATAGTAGCCGGGCATATTTCGGCGTAAAGCGAAACGATGCGGGCGAGACTGCGGCAATGCGATCAGGGCAGGGCGACGCCGAGACAACGCACCGATCCGCTGCTGGGGAGCACCAGGGCATCTGGCCGAGCATCCTCTACTTCGGCACACCGGTCGCGCTCATCACCACGCTGAACGGCGATGGGACGCCGAACATCGGGCCGATGTCCTCTGCATGGGCGCTCGGCTACGTCGTCGTGATGGGCTGGGAGAGCACGGCGCATACCCTCGCCAACCTGAAGCGCGAGCGCGAGTGTGTGATCAACCTGCCCGGTCCGGACCTCGCCGAGCAGGTTGAGGCGCTGGCACCTCTGACCGGCCGCAACCCGCCCGCACCGCACAAGGCCGATACATTCCGCTACGAGCCGCGCAAGTTCCAGGCCGCCGGCCTGACCCCGATCGCCGCGGAGACGGTGAAGCCGCCGCGTATAGCGGAGTGCCCGCTGCATCTGGAGGCGAAGGTCACGGCAATCCACGAGCCCGCAGCCCGTCCCGACGGCGAGCACTTCCGGATCGTCGAGACCCACGTCCAGCGAGTGCACGCACTCTCGAGCATCGTCAAGCCCGCCACCAACCACATCGATCCTCGGCAGTGGAGTCCGCTGCTGTATGTGTTCCGGCACTACTTCGGTACCGGCGAGGAGATCGGGCGCAGCTTCCGCGCCGAGGACTGATCACGCTGTACCCGGGCGTGGACGTAGGCGCGCACAACCTCGGTGATCTCGCCGGCGATCGCCTCTGGTCCGACACCTGGCGGCGGGCGCAGCACGAGACGGTGTGTGAGTCCCTCGATCGCCCCGATCACGACGCGGGCCGACAACCGGGGATCGACAGGGCGTGAGCACGGGTCGGCCGCGAGCGTATCCGCCACCAACTCGACGAGCCGATCTTCCAACTCGTCGAGCTCTGCGCGAAGCGTCGGGGGGAGCTGGGTCTCCTCGAAGAGCACCCGGTGGAGGCCCGGCGCGAGCGCGTGCAGGGCAACCATCGCGTGGACGATGTCCGGCAGAACCCCGTCGAAGCGCTCGCCGCCGCTCAGCCTCCGCAGGTGCGGCTGGAGCGCAGCCATCCCCTCCGCGAGGTGCTGGTGCACGAGCGCGACGAGGATCGCATCCTTGTTGGGGAAGTACTGGTAGAGCGAGCCGATCGACACCCCGGCCCGCTCGGCGATCCGGTTGGTGGTCCCGGCGGCATAGCCGTGATGCTCGAAAACCTGAGCGGCCGCTTCGAGGATCGCCTCGACGGTCGCCTCCGAGCGCGCCTGCTTGGGAAGCTTGCGCGGCTTCAGCTGCCGGTAGGGAATGCGAGTTGAAGACATGCGAGCAATTGCTCAATATAGTGGAATGACCGTCTCCGCTCCCGCCCTCGGCCTTGTTCTCCTTGCGCTCTACGGCCTGCTCACCGTCGGGCTGCGCATGGCTGTCCAGCTTCGGCGGACGGGCTCAACGGGCTTCAAGGGCCTGCACGGCGCGTCAGGGTTTATGGAGCGACTCGGTGGGTCGCTGTTCGCGTTGGCTGTCGTGCTCTGTGTCGCGGGCACGGTGCTCCAGCTGACGGACGCGTTGAGCGCCCTCGACGCACTCGACGGCGAGGGCGCCAGGATCCTCGGCGGCGCGCTCGCCGCTCTGGGGATCGCGACCGTCTCGTTCGCGCAGTTTGCGATGGCCGACGAGTGGCGGATCGGCGTGGATCCCGCCGAGCGCACCGAGCTGGTCACCGGCGGGCCCTTCGCGCTCGTGCGCAATCCAATCTACGCGGCGATGATCCCCTCCTTCATCGGCATCGCCCTACTCGCTCCCAACGCCGTGACGATCGCGGGAGCCGTTCTCCTGATGGTGGCCCTCGAGCTGCAGACACGGCTCATCGAGGAGCCCTACCTCATAAGGGTTCACGGCGAGCGATACACCGTCTACGCCACCCGCGTCGGCCGCTTCCTCCCGGGGATCGGGTGCCTCCGGCTCGACGGCGAGCGCCGCTACAGATCAAATTGAGCATTGCGCGCGCGCAAGAACCGCCTCCTCGGAGGCTCAGCAGATAGTGTCGGGGCCGTGCGCCGGCGCTCCGCCCTCCTCCTGACGCTCGTTGCAATGGCAGTCGCCGGCTGCGGATCGACGGGCGCGCCGAGCGCGAGCGTTCACGCGGAGACCTCGGCCGGGACGCCAACATCGAGTGCCACAACGGCGCGCTTCATCGCCGCGGCGGACGCAATCTGCCGGGCGCTGCACTCCCAGCAGGAGCCCCTCGATGCACGCGTCCAAACACTGACGCATGAAACGGCAGCGGCGAGAGCTCAGCTGCAGGAACTCATACGGCAGTCCGTCGTATTCGCCCGCGCGGCAGACGCCAAGCTTCAAGCACTTCCGCAGCCGCCCAGTGAGGCGGCGGCTATCGACAGGCTCCTCGCCGGCTATGCCCACGAAGCGGCAGAGGTGTCCAGTTTCGCTGGCTCGCTGACCAACCAGGAACTCGAACGGCAGAGGTTCTTTTCGGGATCCCTCGAACGGACTACAGCGTCAGACAGCAAGCTTGCGGAGAGCCTCGGCCTGAAGGTCTGCGCCGCTGCGGGGTAGGTCCTCCGAGCACCCGGCCCCGCCCCCGGCGCCGAAAACCTCGTTCGCCTCTTACTATCGCACCAAGCAATGTAATACGTGGTCGTCGAATTGAGTGAGCAGCTTCCTTCTGTCGTGGGCTTGTTGATCCAGGCGGCGGTTGGCAGCGCTGGTGGTTGTGGTGGGCGGCGGAGGAACCGCTCGGGTGTCGCGGCGTAGGCGGCAAATCACGACTTTGCTGCGATGGGCCATACTGGTTGGAGGGTGCGAAACCTGGCTTGCTAGAGCGGCATCCGCGGATCGCCTGAGAACGTTGACGTACGCAACCGGCACGCCACCAGCGGCACAACAGCACCTGGCTCCGCTCCCACCCAGTCTCGAGCCGTCGTTTGCCCACATGGCGTCAGGGGATTCGATGTCCGACCAGACCTCGACGTCCATTGGACCCTCCTTCGGCTGTTGGTCAACGGGTAGGAATGACGAGATCGGGCGCCGGGCCGCGTCCCGCGGTCGGGCGCCCACCTCTTTACCGCGGCCGGCGCGTGCCGGGCTGCCCTCCGTCAAAGGCCTCGAGCGGTACCGTTCGGCCGGGCCCAGAACAGCACAGGAGCGTTGACTGCAATGAAGGCGTACCGGCTTCGCATTGTCACCCTGCACGGCAACCGCTACGCCTATCGCCAGGCCGGAGCCGGCCCGGTGGTGGTGCTGATTCACGGCATCACGTCGGACTCGACGACCTGGGCGCAGGTCATGCCCGGCCTTGCCAAGCACTTCACGGTCATCGCACCCGACCTGCTCGGCCATGGCGGCTCCGCCAAGCCGACGGGCGACTATTCACTGGGCGCCCACGCGAGCCTCGTGCGCGACATCCTGCAGGAGCTCGGACATGACCGGGCCACTTTCGTCGGGCACTCGCTCGGGGGCGGCGTTGCGATGCAGATGGCCTACCAGTTCCCCGAGCGCTGCGAACGGCTGATCCTCGTGGACAGCGGCGGCCTGGGCCGCGAGGTCAGCCTGCTGCTCCGCGCGGCCACCCTTCCCGGTGCCGAGTACGTCCTGCCGATCCTCACCAACGGACGGCTGCTCCATGCCGGGCGGATAGTGGGAAGAATGATGGGAGCCGTCGGCCTGCCGCCCGGCACGGATCTGCGCGAAAGCGCCCGCGGCCACGCCACGCTCGCCGACCGGGTCACCCGTGAAGCCTTCCTGCGCACGGTGCGCTCGGTCGTCGAGCCCAGTGGCCAGCGGGTCGACGCCACTGATCGCCTGTACCTGGCCGAACGCGCGCCGATGCTCTTCGTCTGGGGCCAGCACGACACGCTGATCCCCGTCTCTCACGCCCACAGCGCGCACGCCCAGGTCCCTACCAGTCGTCTGGAGGTCTTTGAGGACTCGGGTCACTTCCCCCAGCTGGACGAGCCCAAGCGCTTCGTCGAGGTGCTCGACGAGTTCATTGCCACCACAGAGCCCAAAGCGCTCGAGGCGGATCGCTCGACCCGTTGGCGCCTGGCGAGACGCTCGTGAGAGCGAGAAACGCGAAAGACGACGCTCCGCTGAGCGCCCAAGCCGCGCGGACGACCACCGCGGGACCACAAACCACCCACAGCGCCTCAGAGTCCCCGAGAACGGCTGTTAATACGATGGGCGATACTGGGCTCGAACTCGCCTCTGGGGCTCAGGTAGGGCCAGATAGCCCGGTTTTATTGGGATTTAGTGCCCTCAGATCAGCTCGGGTTCGCTCAAATTGCTACCAAAATTGCTACCAAGCCCGCGCGATTTGCGGCGCTGATCGCACGCCTCGTGTTCGTCCTGAGCGATAGCCCGAGTCAGTGATCGCCGGACGCTCGCTTACCCCTGAAACACAGCAACGGCGATGTCTGGGCTCGCTTTGTCGAGGAGGCGGGCGGCCTCTTGGAGCCCGACTTTGAATCCGTCGTCCCGGAACTACCCGGAACGCGCGTCTACGTCGGACTGGACGAGTTCCACCAGGCCTGGCTGGACTGGCTCGTTTCGTGGGAGAGGTACGGAGTCGAGGTCGTGGAGATCGTCGATCATGGTGCGCGAATCTTCGTGCTCATCGCAAACGTCGGACGTCTCGCGGGGACCAGCCATAACGTCGAGACAGCCTTCGTCAACATCTACAGGATTCGCGACGGACGCATCATGCGCTGGGAAGCGTACCTCGACCGCACGGCGGCCCAAGTGGCGCTCAGCTCGGACGGGTAGACGGTGTCGCAGGGCAATGCGCCAGACGCCTGGGCACGCCGGCGGAGGGCAGAGCACACGAAGAACCCGAAACCTCAGCCAAACCTGAAAGCAGCCTGAGCGGATCGCCGACCAGACGAGTAGCCTGAGGCCACTATGCAGATGAGCGCCTGATGATCGTCGGTTTTCTGTCATTCCTCTCAACGTGCTGGCGCTCTTACCGTCACGGCGGGAGCAGCAGCACTAGGCGGTAGGAGCTCTCCTCGTGCGACCGCGAGCAATGATCGCGCTGCGACGGCGGCAACCAGGAGGCTGATGGCGCCCGCCACTAACGACGCGTAGAGCGTCTGGCCGCCGGGCGCCTCAACGGCGAGCCAGCGCAGCGCGATCGCTGCGACGGCGCTCCAGGAGAACGTGAAGGACCAGAAGCCGGGGTTGAATTTCAGCCGGACATAGAGGGGGAGCAAGCGCAGCTGAACAAGCACCATCAGGACCGTGTAGCCAGCCAGCGCGTACGCGAATGCGGTGGGGACCGATCCGTGCAGCAGGAAGTAGGCGCTCCCTGCGACCGCGGGCGGCGCGAGCTCGATCGCGAGAGTCGGTTGCAAGAGTGGCGCAAGTGGCTTGACAAGCAGCAGCCGGTTGAGGATCAACGAGCCGAGCAAGAGCCAGCAGAGCATGCCGATGCCGAAGCTCATCCAGCCAATGCCTCGCAAGCCGAACTGGGCTGCGCCCTCGGCGCCGAGAAGGCCGCCGGCGACCGTGGGGAGCAGATAGCCGGGATGAAGCTTGCTCTGGTCGAGCTCTCCAGCGATCCACTCGCCCGTTAGCCATCCGCCCATCAGAACGGTGGCGATGAAGAAGGCGACGAACAAGTCCTTCGCCGGACCGGGTGCGTGCGCGCCCAGCTCTCCGGCCAGCAGCATGCCGATGATGAACGTAAGCGACCAGAACGGTGAGAAAACTGGATCTCGGAGTTCGGCCAGCACTGAGTGTGGTGAGCGGACCATTCGCGCGAGAGAGCCCGCGATGACCAACAGCCAGACAACCGCCGCCGCAACCGACAGCGCATCGGCGATACCTCCCGGAGTGCCGTAGTCCAAGCTCATCAAGCGCCACACGCCCGCCAGGCCGGCTAAGCCAAACGGGATCGCGAAGAAGTTAGGCGTGAGTCTCGTCAAGCTCGAAGCATCTTAGGTTCGTGGCGGAGCCGACGACACCCGCCCACGAAGCTCCCTGACTACGGAGTCGGGGCGCATTGCTTGCGCGCGCCGTGGTAATCGCTCCCCACGGCCTCGGTGGGCATCGGATCGCCTAGGGGGCTGCGCTGGGCGCCACGCTCGCCGCCGCCTCGATGAGCTCGACAACCGCGT